>JAAUYH010188198.1_pt1 | contig 36831 bp, 32 predicted proteins | sample 7278061 | NCBI WGS metagenome assembly JAAUYH01 (sample SAMN14350203, study PRJNA611818) | marine sediment metagenome | isolation source: surface marine sediment (0.6m) | place: French Polynesia: Moorea | collected 2018-08 | reverse complement strand
TCATCAGTTAGCAGTAAGAGCCTAACAATTAAATGAATTAGTTAAAAGGCTGGTATTTTAATAAAGCGCAAGTCCCTAAGCTCAACTGAAATGACCGCGAGAGAGGCTTCCGGCTAGGAAGCCTCTCTAATCGCGGTGTTGACTAACAATTCGTTGACCTACAAAATTTATAGTTCGATAAATGAATTCAAAATATCGAGTATTTGCCGAAAATACCCCCTATTTCCCCATCTACCTATTTCCCCACCTGTCTCATCCTAGAATGAAACAGCCCTACCCTTCTCAAGAGGGACTTTTAAGATTTCTTCGATTATTCAAGGTCTTTGCGACCAGGATTACGAGAAGGATCGCTGGAGAGGAAGCCAAAGATAAATAGACCGACAAAGAAAAATACTGTTATATAGACTACAATTTTCAGGGTGAGCATTTTATTTTCTCCTACTAACTAAAAGAATTTTAACAGAACGAGGTACTATTTATGAGTGGGCTATTGATTATTAGTACTTGATTGGGGAACATAACTGAAAGGCTGGAATTGGAAGTAACAGAGCAGGGTGATGTGGGCAAAACTAGTCTGGTTAGCGATCGCCTAGACCGATGGTTGTCAAGTCAGTTACCAGATATATCTCGTTCCAGGTTACAAAAGCTGATTGAAGATGGTCAGGTTCAGGTTAATGATCGCGTTTGTCGCAGTAAGAAGTTAAAATTAGTCTTAGGCGATCGCATTTTGGTGACTATTCCCTCACCTCAAAAGTTAGACCTCCAACCAGAAGCTATCCCCCTAGATATTATCTATGAAGATGCAGAACTAATTATTATTAATAAACCTGCGGGAATGGTGGTACATCCTGCGCCTGGACACTATCAGGGGACATTAGTCAATGCTTTACTCTATCACTGTGATAACTTGGCTGGTATTGGAGGAGTGGAACGTCCAGGGATTGTCCATCGTTTAGATAAGGATACCACTGGTGCAATTGTAGTAGCTAAGAGCGATCGCGCTCATCAACGTTTACAAAGTCAAATCAAGGCGAAAACTGCTAGAAGAGAATACTGGGGAGTTATTTATGGTTGTCCCAGAGAGCAACAAGGAAAAATTGAGTTTCCTATTGGTCGTCATCCTGTAGAAAGAAAAAAAATGGCGGTTGTTCCTGTAGAAAAGGGAGGACGAGAGGCGATCACTTACTGGGAAATCAAAGAAAGATTGGGAAATTACACCTTAATGCAATTTTTACTCTTCACAGGACGCACCCATCAAATTCGGGTTCACTGTCAATATTTAGGACATCCCTTAGTAGGAGATACAGTTTATGGTTCAAATCGTTCTATAGGGGTGAATCTTTCAGGTCAAGTGCTTCACGCTCATAAGCTAACTTTAGTTCATCCTGTATCGGGAGAAATTATTGAGGCGAAAGCACCTTTTCCTGACGAGTTTACCAAGTTACTATCTGTATTGCGGAGTCGGATAGATAAGTAGTTAGTGGTTAGTAGTTAGTAGTTAGTATTCAGTAACCCCTAACTAGCAAAATAGAGCAAATTGTGGCTACTATAGAGGACGATTAAGAAACTATTATATTTATTTGTGATGAGCGGTACTAAAATTTTGCGTCGTTTAGGAATTTTACTAATAAGTTGCTTTGTCGGAGTAGAGACAGTTGGAATTACACCAAACTCTAGAGCGATCGCAGCTACAGATATTGATTTAGAAGTAGGAATTGTTCAGCGTTTTGGAGATGAACCCATTGATGAGAAAGATGAAATTGTCAGTGAAATGGAAATCAGTAGTACTGCTGGAGATTGGTTAACTATTGATTGGGAAACAGACCGAGAAGAGAGGGCTAACAAAATTCAAAATTCTCCTGATTCCGAACCTAATAAACCTTTAAAAGCTCAGAAGATTAAGCTTTCTATTAAGCAGCAGGTTTTAAGTGAGCCAATAGTTTCAGAAAGAGTTGTTTTAGGTAGTCATGCGACTTTTGAAACAGCAGAGGATAATGCTAAATTTTGGCGTGATCTCGGTATTGAAGTAGAAATAGTCCAGCCAGGAAGATGGAAAGTTTGGGCAAAAAGAGATATTTATTCTACTCCTTTAGTGCGTCGTTGGTTACTAAGTAGTTTAAAAAATAATGGTTATAGTACCCCTTATTTAGAAAGCGAAATCTTAACAGAAATCCCCCAAGTAGTTTTATCTATTGATGGAAAAGAATATTTTGATAATGAACTAGAAATTCATACCGCCAAAAACTTGGTTCAGGTTCATACTGTTAGTAATAAAAAAGAAGTTACTAACCTTTATGGTGGCTTTTTGCGTTTACAACCTAATGCTTATGGTAATTTCTCTCTAGTTAATGAAGTTCCCCTAGAAACCTATTTACGAGGAGTTGTACCTTACGAAATTGGTCCTAATGCACCTCAAAATGCGATCGCAGCCCAGACAATTATTGCTCGCACCTATGCTTTAAGAAATCTACGACGATTTAAAGCGGATGATTATGAACTTTGCGCTACCATTCACTGTCAAGTATATAAAGGAATCACTGGTGCTACTCCTAGGACAGATAGTGCGATCGCTAAAACTCAAGGTCTAGTCCTGACCTACAATAATGAATTAGTAGATGCACTTTATTCTTCTACTACGGGGGGAATTACAGCTTCTTTTAGTGATGTGTGGGAAGGAGAAGAACGACCTTATTTACGCCCCATTATCGACGCTCCTAAACCATTATGGGACTTATCTCGCTATCCTCTGGGAAATGAATCCACTCTGCGGAACTTCCTCAATCTGAAACAGGGATTTAATGAAGCAGGAAGAAGGGTGTTTAGGTGGAAAAAATCGCGAACAATAGGAGATTTAAACAAAGATTTGCGGAAATACCTGGAAAAAACTCGTAATCCTCTAGCAGATTTTAATACTATTACTAATTTAGAAGTAATCGAACGATCGCCTTCAGGAAGAATTTTAACTATGTTGGTAGAAACAGATTTAGGAACTATCAAACTCCACAAAAATGAAGTCCGCAGTGCTTTTGAACCTCCTATTAGTACCCTGTTTTACCTCGAACCTTTATATAATGATACGAATAAATTAGATGGTTACTACTTTATTGGTGGTGGTTTCGGTCATGGTGTGGGTTTGAGTCAATATGGCTCTTACAATTTAGCTAGGTTAGGATGGTCTCCTGCTCGAATTTTAGCTTTTTACTATCCTGGGACAAAGCTTGAAACCTTGAATGATTCGATTATTTTCTACCAAGAAGATAAGTAGTCGGTGCGCTCAATTGTTACTTATTACTTATGTACGGGCGCAAGGCTTGGGCTCTTAGCTAACTATGAACCCCAGCAAGATGCGATCGCGAACTCAATTGAAAATCCCTCGATCCTAAATGCTAAATGCTTCTCTACTTTTTCTCGATCACCTTTTAATTTGATAGCAACAGCCAAAAAACTAACACAGCCCCAAAATTGTTTAATCAAGCTTAAATCTTCACTAACGACATAACAAATTTAGTTTGTTGGAGGCTTACGTCAATAAGATAGTTAACATGACAGAAAAACCACACTCTTTAATCAAAGTCTCAGAGATTAATGGAATGAATGAGATCGAGTTTCACCATCCACTCAATCCCAATTCAGAAATATATCTACGTAATCAAGGAGTAGGAGAAGAAAAGCGAAATGTATAAGTTAATTGGCGAACGCATAATTACTGGAATCGCCTGTTAAAAAAGGAAAACAGTTTAAAGTATCAGATCGTGAACATTGAAACCAATAAAGCTGTTGTCAGGCAATTTATTGAGGCTATCAATCAACAAGACTTTCTACGGCTTGACGCTTTTGTTTCATCTGAGGTAGTCCGTCACGGTGCGCCACCAGCTAAATATCTCAAAGGACTTACTAAACTTCAAGAGTTTTTACGAGGCGAGTTGGCAATCTTTCCCGATGCCTATGAAACTATCCATTTTCTGATTGGTGAAGGTGAAATGGTTGCAGCTTACTTAGGCTTTCATGGAACTCAAACAGGGAACCTTGGCTCTTTTCCCCCTTCTGGGAAGACACTGGAAACTGATTTTATGTGCATCTTTCGTCTTGAGAATAGCAAAATCTCGGAAATATGGGCTTTATGGGATCGCCTAGATGCACTTAATCTATTAGGTCATCTTTTGATTGATGAGTCTAGACAAATTTAAGGGTTGTCGGGCTTTTTGAAAATTTGAGTAGCTATAGCTATCCACATTATGAATTATGAACGATCAAATTTTAATCAGACCCTTAATACCTTCTGATGCAGAAACTTTCATTAAGCTGCGTCATGAAGCCCTAGAAAAAGAACCATTGATGTTTGCTGCTTCTGTGGAAGATGACCTGGCTCTTTCTCTATCATTTGTTCGGCAGGCACTTGAAGACACCGATAAATCTATAACCTTCGGTGCATTTCTCACAGAATTAATTGGAGTGGTTGGTATCTATCGTGAGAGTAGTTTGAAAGCTTTACATAAGGCGCGATTATGGGGTTTTTATGTTTCTCCTGTTTACCGAGATATAGGAGTTGGAGGAAAGTTATTATCCTCAGCTATCAAATATACTCGCAATCTTAATGGAGTACGCCAAATTCATTTGAGTGTACATAAATGCGCTGCACCAGCACTGCACCTCTATGAAAAGTTGGGATTTCAAACCTGGGGCATCGAACCGAATGCTTTATTTTATGATGGAGAGTTTATGACAGCACATCATATGTTGCTAGAGGTTTAGAGAGTCCTTTTACCCGTAAGTTTTGCGGATGCTTAGTCCTCATGGGAGTCTGTCTTCGGTATTAGCTTAATTAGAAATAGTTATAGGAAATCAAATGATGAAATGGCTTAATGAACCTCCCAATTGGAAGATTCAAAATAACACAATTGAAGTCACCTCAACTCAGAATACAGATTTTTGGCGCAAGACTTGCTACGGATATATTAGAGATAGTGGGCATTTTTATTATCAACGTTTAACAGGTGACTTTGTAGCGGAAGTAAAAGTTAGTGGTAAATACCAAGATTTATACGACCAAGCAGGGTTAATGGTACGTTTGGATGAGACAAACTGGCTAAAATGCGGTATTGAATTAGTTGAGGGAATGCAACAAATCAGTGCTGTAGTTACCCGCGATTACTCTGATTGGTCTATCGTGCGGATACCAGATAATCCTGCTTCGATTTGGATGCAAATAACTCGTAAAGGTTCCGCTATGGAAATATATTACTCTCTAGACCACCAGCAATACACCATGCTGAGAATGGCTTATTTGACTTTAGCTGAAACGGTGGACGTGGGAATAATGTGTGCCTCACCAGAGGGAGAAGGCTTTGTGACTGTTTTTGAAGAATTTAGTATTCAATCTTGCTGATAGCCCATCTCAGTATGAACTACATCGTCCCAAATCAAAGATTTGGAAAGAGTTTCTGACGCTTCAACGCCCCAACTTTTCTCATGCTTCCGCACGAGACAGAGGTTAAGGAGAATGCGTGTCAGAACAGCCATGTTCATAGGAGAAAATTTTTAAAATGAGGATCGTGTTGTGAAGAAATACTATCTTACTCCTGCAACTTTGCCAGATTGGAGTGACTATTTCTCCCAAGTAGCTGTAATTGAAAAAAATGGAATCAAAACTATCTACGTAGCTGGGCAAGTTGGAGTTGATCGTCACAAGAATTTAGTTGGGAATGGTGAATTGCGAGATCAACTACAACAAACCTTCAGTAATCTTCAAACTGCTTTGGAAAGTGTTGATGCTTCCATGGCAAATATTGTCAAAATGAATATCTACGTGGTGAATTATCATCCCTCAGATGCAGAAGCGATTGGAGAAGTTATACGACAACACTTTAGGATGGGTCAACTTCCAGCAATGTCTTTGATTGGTGTACAAGCTCTAGCAGAAGAGAGATTTCTCGTAGAAGTCGATGCTGAAGCTGTAGTAAATTGTGATTGATACCTCGTAGCTTTATCTAATATTTGAGCGATTGCCAAACTCAAAATATGAGTAGTTTGTCCTGATGATTTGTTTTCTAGATTGATAGTTATTTGACCTTTATCTTTGAGGTTGCCTTCGCTATCGCAGTAAGCCCAGGCAATATTATCGGCATTTAGATCGATACCAATTGCGCCATTGGCTTTGAGCAAAAAGTTTCAAACTTTGAGCTAAAGAAGGTTACAGATAGATTAATCTTCTTCTGTCACTAATAAATATTATCTGACCTCCTACCTAGACTCTGACCCTTAGCAACTAAGCAATTTCGCCAGAATAGCTTGATAGTTGTGTGACTAATTCTTCTAAACTCGTTGCTGGTTCAAGACAAGAGGTATCTTTACAGGTTAATCCTACTGCTCCTTCTGGTAAATCGCTGACTATGCGATAGACAGTAGGAGGAAAATATTGAGTAATCAAATGCTGGAATGTTTCTTCTGTTGTTTTGACCAAGTTACCGTTAAGTAGCCAATCTAGAGCCGTAAAGAGAGTGGGACAAGCTTGTGGCGATCGCTTTATAATAGTCGCAAAAGCTTCTAATCCTGTTTCTGCTTTCTGGCGATAGTCTAAATTGTCTGTGAGGAGAGACAATCTGATGAGATTGGCGATCGCAATTCCATTAGCTGAAGGAATCGCACTATCCATATAGGCTCTTTCTCTAACGAGTAAATCTTGTCCTGTTTCTAGGGAGTTATTGTAGTAACCACCAGTCTCTTCACTCCAAAGACGGCGGTCAAATTCTTGTTGTATTTTAATAGCATCTGTTAACCATTGATGCTCTGTGGGACAGACAGTATGTAAGTCTAGTAAGGCTTTAATAAATAAGGCGTAGTCTTCTGATTGAGCGGATACTGTTACCTGACCATCATAATTTAAGCGATGTAATGTATCATTTTGCAGTTGATGTTCCAAGATAAATTTAGCTGCTTTTGTTGCTAATTCTAAAGCTTTGCTGTCTCCTGTTACTCCATGGACTTTAGCTAAACCCGAAATAACTAGACTATTCCAGGCGGTAATCATTTTAGTATCAGTAACGGGGGGAATGCGTCCTTTCCAGATATTGCTTTGAGCTTCTTGCTGATTTTTTGCTGGAGCAAAGGTTTTTAACTCTTGAGAATTGTCACCATAGCGAACTACAAATAACTTATCTAAAATCTTTTCTAAACTGTCGGATAATTCTTCATCGTTTAATCTTTGCAAAACATTGTAGCCTTCAAAGTTTCCTGGGACAGTAACAGTAAAGTCTGCTTGTAATTGTGCTAACTCTTCTGGAGTTAAGAGATTTTGTAATTCTTGATGACTCCAAACATAAAACAATCCTTCTTCTGGTTCAACAGCATCAACAGTAGCAAAACTATCTGCATCTTGAGCAGCATAAAAATAGCCTTGAGGCGATCGCATTTCTCTAGCTAACCAGCTTACTGTGAGGTTGATAGCTCTAGTAATTGCTGGCTTCATCCCCTCTTTACTGACTAAATTCGCCAAATATTCTAAAATTTGCCCATTATCGTAGAGCATTTTTTCAAAATGGGGAACAGTCCAAGTACTATCTACGGTATAGCGATGAAATCCCCCTGCTACCTGGTCAAAAATTCCCCCCAAAACTAAATCCTGTCCTCTTTGACTCGATAGTTGCTCGGGGTTATACTGAAATTCTCCAGATATTCTGCTACCTTGTAAAACCAAATTAGCGTAGGGAATCATGGGAAAACTCGGGCGACTCATATCACTGGGAGCGATCACACTGGTATTAGTTTCAATTCCTTTAGTGAGTAACTCTGGTGTTAATGATTCCCAATCAGTTGTGGGAAAAGTAGCAGATTGTTGTAGATGATGGAAAATTTCTTGTTTAAAGTTCTGTAGTTTCTCCTTTTCCACATCATAAAAGCGACGTATCGCTTGTAAAATATCGAGAAAGCCTGGACGATTGTAACGAGGTTCAACAGAAAAATACGTCCCTCCATAAAAAGGTACTAAATCCCCAGGAGTTAAAAAGATGTTGAGTGGCCAACCACCTTGCCCTACCATTACCTGTAGAGCTTGCATATAGATACTATCTATATCTGGTCTTTCTTCTCGGTCAACTTTGATCGCCACAAAATTCTGATTTAGATAATTGGCGATCGCCGTATCCGAAAAAGCTTCACCTTCCATCACGGTACACCAGTGACAACTAGAATAACCAATAGAAAGAAAAATGGGCTTATTTTCTTGTTTGGCTTTACTTAAAGCTTCATCCCCCCAATACCACCAATCTATCGGATTATTCGCGTGTTTTTTCAAATAAAGACTTGGTGAATTTATCAGATGATTGACCATATTTTGCGAAAGACTTGTTTGACCATTTGCTTGTTATTGTAGTTATGTCTTGGATCAAAACTCAATTATCACTTTTAGTTCTTACCATCTCTTGGGAGATCTGTACTCAAACCGCATTAGCCTTACCGCCACCAGAAGACATCCCAGAAGAAGTATTACGCACAGAAATTATTTGGGAAGGGCGATCACCTATTACGGGAAAATCCCTCAATGCTACAGAATACGCCGAAATTCAAGCCCGTTTAAAAGAGAGTCGATTTTCTCCTCAAGTTTCTTCTGAGATTCAAGAGTTAATCTTCTTATTACAATTACGAAAATTGTTCAAAACCCTGATACCCTTCTACTAACAGAAATTTATAACTTTTTCTGGAAGTTAAGTTCATATTTGACCGAAAAATAGTTAAAGTATGTATAAAAATATTTGCAATCGTTAACAAAATTCAAAATTTTTTTGCTAATAAACCCCTTAATACTGGTAATTTAATGTCTTTAACTCTTGCACCGGAACAAGTTAATCAAATTGTTAATAACCTACATCAAAATCCCTTTGAGATTTTAGGATGTCATCCAGCAGAAGAAAATGGTAAGGTTAAAAGCTGGATTGTCCGTGCCTATCTTCCCAATGCTAGTTCTGCTTGGGTGGTATGTCCTGAAGAACGTACCGAATACCCGATGCAGTCGCTACACCATCCTAACTTTTTTGTCTGCACTATTGAAACAGCAGAACTGAATAACTATCAACTACGCATCAAACAAGGGGATATCGAAAAAGTAATTTACGACCCCTATGCTTTTAACTCCCCTTTACTAACCGACTTTGACATTCACCTATTTGCAGAAGGGAATCACCATCGCATATACGAAAAGCTAGGAGCGCACCTCACAAAAGTTGATGGAGTACAAGGAGTTTATTTTGCAGTTTGGGCTCCCAATGCTCGCAATGTTTCCATTCTTGGTGATTTTAACCAATGGGATGGAAGACAGCACCAGATGGGTCAACGGGAGAATGGTATCTGGGAACTATTCATTCCTGAATTGAAAGTTGGTGATGCTTACAAATACGAGGTCAAAAATTGGGAAGGACATATCTATGAAAAATCCGACCCCTATGGTTTCCAGCAAGAAGTCAGACCCAAAACCGCCTCTATTGTTGCTGATTTAGATACTTATCAGTGGCATGATGATGAGTGGATGGAAAAACGTCGTAACACAGAGCCACTCAGTCAACCAGTTTCAGTATATGAACTCCATCTAGGCTCTTGGATGCACGGCTCTTCTGATGAAAAAACTCGGCTCTTATCAGGAGAAGTTGAACCTACTCCTGTCTCAGAGTGGAAACCAGAAGCCAGATTTTTAAGTTACTACGAATTAGCAGATAAATTAATTCCTTATGTTAAAGAATTAGGTTATACCCACATCGAGCTACTTCCTATTGCAGAACATCCCTTTGATGGTTCTTGGGGTTATCAAGTTACAGGTTATTATGCTGCTACATCCCGTTATGGTAGCCCTGAAGACTTGATGTACTTTGTGGATAAATGCCATGAAAACGGTATTGGGGTAGTTGTTGACTGGGTACCAGGACATTTCCCCAAAGATGGTCACGGTTTAGCTTTCTTTGATGGGACTCATCTCTATGAACACGCTGACCCTCGTAAAGGAGAACATAAAGAATGGGGTACATTAGTTTTTAACTACAATCGTAACGAAGTTCGTAACTTCTTGGTAGCTAACGCGCTATTTTGGTTCGATAAGTACCACATTGACGGAATTCGTGTTGATGCTGTCGCTTCTATGCTCTATCTCAACTATGCAAGGAAAGATGGAGAATGGGTTGCTAATGAATATGGTGGTTGTGAAAATCTAGAAGCTGCGGATTTCTTGCGTCAGGTTAACAGTCTGTTGTTTAGTTATTTCCCTGGAGTTCTCTCTATTGCAGAAGAATCTACCGCTTGGCCAATGGTATCATGGCCCACTTATACAGGTGGTTTAGGGTTTAACCTCAAGTGGAACATGGGTTGGATGCACGATATGCTGGATTACTTCAGTATGGATCCTTGGTTTCGTCAGTTCCACCAAAATAATATTACCTTTAGTATGTGGTATCACCACAGCGAAAATTATATGTTGGCACTATCCCATGATGAGGTAGTTCACGGTAAGAGCAATATTATCGGGAAAGTACCAGGGGATGAATGGCAAAAATTTGCTAACGTGCGCTGTTTGTTTAGCTATATGTTCGCTCATCCAGGTAAAAAGACCATGTTCATGAGTATGGAATTTGGTCAATGGAGTGAGTGGAATGTGTGGGCAGATTTAGAATGGCACTTATTACAATATGATTATCATCAAAAACTGAAAGGGTTTTTCGCTGATTTAAACGCACTGTATAAGAGTCAACCTGCATTGTATGATCGCGATTTTGAAGAACCTGGTTTTGAATGGATCGACTGTAGCGATAATCGTCATAGTGTAGTTTCTTTCATTCGTCGCAGTCAAAACCCCAACGAGTTTTTAATTGTGGTGTGTAACTTTACACCTCAACCCCATAGCCACTATCGCATTGGTGTTCCAGAAGCAGGATATTACACCGAATTATTTAACAGTGATGCGAGAAAATACGGTGGTAGCAATATGGGGAACTTAGGGGGTAAATGGACTGATGAATGGTCTTTCCACAATTTACCCTATTCCTTAGACCTCTGTTTACCCCCTTTAGGGATATTAATGTTTAAGTTGGATCGAGTTAAAACTACTCAAGCAATGGGAAAATCTTAGGTAATATCTGAAGCATCAAAATTTTAAGAGCGATCACCTGAACTAATAAGAGTAGGCGATCGCATTATTTGTTTTGTTAGTGAAATAATTACTAAGTAGCTTCACTTTATTAAACACAAAATAGATGATGTTTGTAGTTTTGGCTTTAGCCATTACTCTGCAAGGATTGAGTAACCCTGAAGGGTTGACTACAAACTTTATTTTATTTAGGTGGAGCTACTTATTGACAGGAATTACGATCAATTACATAGACTTTGAAAGCCCAATCTAGTACCGACTCCGAACAGGATATCGCCTGCAAATAATGTTTCCAATCAGAAGATAGTTTCAAATATTTGAATCTTATTAGGTAAAAATAATAATGAAGTTTATGAAGGAAATATCTACAGATTAAATAGCTTTTTAGTTGGAATTTACTACCGAAAAAAGAGCTAGCTTTGATTTGTGGAATTTCTTTAATACTTCTTTTTATATCTATATCTGTATCTAGATAGTCATTAGCAATTCTAATTAAAATATTTATTTCACTATTAAATTTAACTATAATATTTGAGTGCCAAATAGTTGGATTAAGTTGAATTTTACTTACTAGATAAGCCGTGATAATTGGCGAGCCAATACTTTTGCTACAAACCTTTAAATACTGATTCAGATTCAGAGATGGGTTGGCTTTTAACAAAGATTCATCCTTCATGGCTTTGAAGACAAGTGCGATCGTATCATACCCAATAGGATTATTGTTAGGCATCAGAGAAATCATTGCTTTTTTTATGTTAGCTAATCTAAGCTCCCTTCCAGGAGCTAGACCGACGACATCATATAAATCGTCTAGTTCAAAAACCAACAAGATTAATTGATAGATATTGCTTAAATCATTCTCACAAAGAAGAATTTGATGTTTATCTAAAATATTTTTATATAGTTTTACGTAGCTAAGAATACTATCTTTATTCATATCAAGCTAAAAACTAATGCTACACATTACTCCCCCTTTCCCCCTAGGGCTGTTTCAAAATGGGAACTTGTTAAAGATTTTGGATGATAGGGAGATAGGGTAGTGAGGAAATGGGGAAATAAAACATAATTTGCTTAAAAATAAGCCCCGATAATATGATTTCTCTTTAAGCTTGCTACAGATGATTGACGGAGGGCACCGAATGGGGGACATATCCAATCAGATAACCTCTTGTACCCAATAAGTAACTTAAAATCCCCCCTTTCCGGGCACCTGACGCGGAGATTAATATATAGCACATTGAAAGTGATTTGATATAAGTTTTTAAAACTTACTCATTTTTCTGGTTAGCTCAACTGATATTTATCAAAAGCTATTTTTACTGTCTCAACCATTGAAAACTGCAAAAATTTCGCTTATTGCCCCTGGTGACACTTTGGCTAGTTTTTCCCCAACTGGTGATATTCTCTCCTGAATTCTAAAAATTTTTCATTTAAGCAATTGTCCCAGTTGTCACCCGGATAAATCAGCCACTTATCATATCTAGGCTGATGAGCCTTACTCCATTGTTGTTTGTTTACTACTCTATCTTGCCAAAATAGTTCTATTGAATCAATTTCAGGGCTGCAAATTTGGCAAGTCTGCAATGTTTCAACCACTTCGGCTAGTTCGAGGGGTTCAATATTAGTAATATTCCCTTCATTGCTAAACTGAGGGGCAACATATTTTGGATCATAATTATCACACCATTAGAAATTAGTTACAGATGTCACAGAGAAAAACTATTTTATGCGGGTTTTAGAGTAGATTAGTTGCTTATTGACTTTTGTTAAGAAAAAAGACGTTTGTAATAAATATAATATAAATAGTAAAGGTACAACGAGGCGTTGGTGAATGGGTAATGTTATTAAGTCTAGAATGAAGATTTAAATCACTCTGGTAAAGCAATGGATTGCCCTAGATGTAAATCATCTCAAAAGAAAAAGAATGGTCTTCGTCGCGGAAAACAATCATTCAAATGCAAGAATTGTGGCTATCAGTACGTAGAAAACCCAATTTCTCGAACATATTCCACAGAAGTCAAACAACTTTGCTTAAAAATGTACCTCAATGGAATGGGGTTTAGAGCAATCGCAAGAGTTACGGAAATTGACCATACAACTATTATCAATTGGTTTAAAGAAGCAGGAGAATTATTGTCTGATGAGTCACAAGATTTGATAATGAGTAGGGATACGAAATAGATGAACTACAAACTTTCGTTGGGAATAAAAAGAACAAACTCTGGATTTGGACAATAGTTAATCACCGAAAAAAGGGGATTTTATTGTGTAATATAAGCGATCGCTCTCATCAAACTTTGGAGCCAATATGGCAAGTTATTAGATACTGAAACAGTTTTTGGTATGTGACTGATGGGTGGAAAGTCTATCCTATGTACATTCGATCTGAAGACCATCTTGTTTGTCAAACATATATGACACGAGTCGAAGGAGAAAATACTCCTTATCGACATTACTTAGCTCGTAACAATAGAAAAACTTTGTGTTACTCTAAATCAATTCTTCTTCTTATTGTTGTACTATTTAAGATTCAATACTGTACCCATTTCTCTTTAAAGCATTACGCATTCACCAAAGCCGATTTTTGAAGTTTATTAATTTTTGTAGTGTAAATGCCTTCTAAGCAGAATTTTAATGACAAAATCTAAGGTAGCTTGAGGTTAAACTAGGATTGATCACAAATCTGAAAACCAAATTAACCAGAACCCAAAACGCACTTGAATTTGATTCTTATTAGATAGAGCAATTATAAATAACAGACTATTTTTTTGAGTTTTTTTCCTTTAAACTATTTAAACTGCATAACTTGCAAAAAATAGTTGTAAAAAACTTTAGAAGAAATCGTGTAGACGAATTAGAGGTTTAGCAGCAGGAAATTCCCCAATGGTGGATTGGTATACGGAGAATTAGAAGTGATGTTAACAAAAGTAGTAGGGAGACGCTATTACATTGTCGAAAAGCTAGGCGTTGGAGGGTTTAGTCAAACCTACATTGCTAAAGACAAAAATTTACCCAATGAACCCCATTGCGTTGTCAAGCAATTTAAGCCTCAATCCACCGATCCATTCCAATTACAAACGGCGAAACGTTTATTCGCAACAGAAGCAACGGTTCTCCAAAAATTAGGAAAGCACGACCAGATTCCACAACTTCTGGCTTATATCCAGCAAGATGGTGATTTCTATTTAGTTGAAGAATTAATTGAAGGACATAATCTCTCCCAAGAATTAAGACCAGGTACACAGTTAGGTGAATCTCGTGTTATTGCTCTTTTGCAGGATATTCTACAAGTACTAAAGTTTATCCATCAAAACAATGTCATCCATCGCGATCTCAAACCTTCTAACTTGATCGTGCGTCAGTCAGATAAAAAGATAGTTTTGATTGACTTCGGAGCAGTTAAAGAAATCGCCAATATAAGTTCAATCTCTGATGATGGAGAGAATCAATCTTTTACAGTTGCTATTGGTAGTCCTGGCTATATGCCAAGCGAACAAAGCTACGGTCACCCCAACTTTAGCAGCGATATCTATGCAGCAGGAGTGATTGCCATTCAAGCTCTCACAGGGATACAGCCTATCTTAATATCAAGAGATTACAATCACGAATTCGTTTGGTGTCAACAGGCGAAGGTAAGCAATCGACTGAAAAACATCTTAAATAAAATGGTGCGCTACCATTCCGACCAGCGTTATCAGTCGGCAACTGAGGTGTTAGAAGACCTCGAAAAATTAACTAATTTTACCCCTGCACTATCTCGGACACGGCAGACTATCAAAGAGAAAAAGTCAACACCGCGATTAGACCCGCTTCCTAGCCGGAAGCCTCTCTCGCGGTCAATATCTCTGCTAGAAATGGAAGAAAAATTTGACTGCTTAGAGTCAAAAAATAACAGACAAAGAAAACAAAATAATCTGCTAGAAATGGAAGAAAAATTTGACTCTAAGCAGTCAAAAAATAACAGACAAAGAAAACAAAATAATCTGCTAGAAATGGAAGAAAAATTTGACTCTAAGCAGTCAAAAAATAAGCAGGTAGAGGAACAAATAACACATGTAATACAGCCTAATATCTCAAAAAAAATTCTTCTACATAAACTACAATTCGATCTCTGAGATATAGGTTAAAAAACCAGATATTTAAATATTTATAACTACTTCATAAATATTAAAAATTTGTAACTATTATTATCAGAGTCATGAAAACCAAAAATAAACCGAATACAAAAGTCATAGTTGAAGCAGATATAATCCTGGACTTCGTCAATACTAGGGAGCCATTTAAAGCAGAGTCTAAAGCTCTCTTGGAATTACTCAATAGACATGAAATAGAAGGATATATAACGGAATCGATAGTAAGAGAAGTTCTGCAAAAGGCCAGAGAATTCCACAAAGAAAATTATATATACATGGAGGATCCAGCAAAGTTTAATGAATTCTTAGAAGGAATTGAATTGGCAATTAAAGAAACCTTTCAAGAATGCTTAAAAACTAGCATTCCCAATTGTATACGGGAAAAAAGAATCAATACAGTTATTACTCGAAACCCTGATTGGATAGAGAGATTTCCAGAACTTAGAGCTCAAGAGGTTCGCGTCCTGCCAGCACGCCGTTTTTTAAATGATTATAGTTTAAAAAAACTAACAAAAATACTTTATTTGTTTTCTTTATCTGCACTGGCACTAATTATACTACTAACTTTTTATTTCTGGAATTCGTTAAAAGCAAAACGTGCAGAGGAACGGGCTTATAAGACCTGTAGCAATCTACCTGAAAATAATAGAGAAATATCTAACTATTGGAAATTAGGTTTATCTTGTTTAGCAATAGGAAAACACCAAGAAAAGGATAGAGAACTAATTTTAAAAAGGGGACTAGACGCATTTCAAAGGGTAAATAATAACGATAAGAATAATCCACAAACTATCTTTTATGAAGGTCTCACTCAAGAGCTTCTTAAAGACTATGAAGAGGCCGACCGCCTGTATAAAAAGACCATTGCATTGTATCGAGATCGCGATCTAGGAGAGAAAGACGTTGAGATATTAGTTGAAATAGGTAACTATCTAGTTACACAGGGACAAGATGAAGCAGCACTAATAATCTACCAAAAGGTGCTAGAGCAATTTCCCCAAAATAGCCCTGCTTTATTAGGAGTTGGAACTGCATACTTTAAACTAAACAAAAATCTTGAAGAAGCTTTTAATGCATACGATATAGCCCTAAAAAATCTTAAATCTCGTGATGCTGAGGCGGGTGAATATCAACAGCAATTAAAGGAGAACCTAGCAGAAGCTTACTATAATATTGGTGCCTTGCTCGTCAAAAAAGGCGATTATTCAAGAGCGATAGAATCCTTTGGTTCAGGAATAAGCTACAGTGAAACAAAAATGAAATATTACCTAGAAAGAGGTAAATTTTTCGCACTCATTTTAGATGAACAGTATCGAGAGGCTATACACTTTTTAGATTATTTTGCAGATAGTGAAAAAATCAAACAAGAACAAGAGCTTTTTCTATTTGGACTCGGTATCGCCAATTTTGCCCTAGAAAAATATCACAAAGCAGCTCTGAGCTTTAGAGAGGCAAAAAATTATCCCCATGCTTCCGAATATTTAAAAAAAGCCAAAGACTGTTCCCACTCGCCCCAGTCTTGTAAAAATTGGAAGCTAAAAAACGATACGAGCCTAGAACAAGAACTTCAAGAGATATTTCCACCTTTCATAATTCATTATTACCAGACAAATTCCCTTTTACAGATCGACCACCACAAATATCATCTAAAGCATGATAGAAACCCTATTTTTGATCGAATAATAACAGAATAGTAGTAATACCAATTCTCCAAGGTCTGAGGGCTATGAAACTTATACAGATTATGGTAAGCGCGGGGCTGTCACCCCGCCAGATTAAATCCCATGACTTTTGCCAATTACCCAATGACGACGGAAAAAACGCGCCAAAGCTGATTCTTCTAATGATAGATAAATTGGTCTGCCGTGGGGACAAGTCCTGGGGTTACGGGTATTTTGCCACTGATTTAATAAGTTTTGCATCTGGGTTATATTTAGAGGTGTACCGTTGCGAATTGCACTGCGACAAGCTGTGGCGACTTGAGCAGTTTGTAAATCTCCTCCCCAACTAAGTTCTAGTAAAGCATCCTGACAGTCGGCTCTTTCTGATAATATTGCTGGAGCGTTTCTCACTATCCATAATTCTTCACCAAAAGACTCGATCGCCATTCCAATTCTTTCTAGTTGTTCTAGTTGGGAGGAGCTAAGATTCTTGAGGGTAATGGGATTTTCTAAAGGGACAGTTTGCCAATCATCTTGGAGTTGTTCGTATAATACTCTTTCATGGGCAATATGTTGTTCTATTAACCATAATCCGTGGGAGTGTTCCGCCACAATATAAGTCTGGTTAACTTGAGCTACGGCTTTTAATTCCAAGATAGGAAAGGGATTATTTTTGTGAGTAGGAGTATCAGTATCAGAATTGCTTAAGTTATATTTTCCTTCAGGTTCGGCTGCTTTGAGAACTTGACTGATACGGCGATCGCCTATGTGGGAAACAACACTATCTTTATTCAGTCTTAGTGCTTGCTCAATTCCTTGACTTACTTGCTGTTGCCAAAATTCGAGATGATGTAGATATATTTCCGCTTTTGCTGGATGACGATTCCAATCTACATCAGAAGGATTAGTGTGGAGGTGGAGAAATGCTACAGGATAGCGATCGCGTGGTAAAGTCCGCGCCATACCTGAGATGATAATCTGTTCTAATTGAGGAGAACGAATCACCCGATTATTAACTGCAACTTTAATCCAATCTGGTTTATAACGGTGACAGCGATCTGGTAAACCCAAGACTAACTCTAGTACTTCTGAGGGTTGATTAGTTTCGGTTTCAGGGGGAGATACCTTGAGTGTCAGATAAGCCAAATCATGAACATTAACTTTTTTCAAGATTTGGGGCAAAATCTGTTGAGGAGTATTGCTCGGGCTAAAGTGAAACCAAGGACTGTCATTTTTTTTTACTAACCAAGTAATTTGAGGATGACACAGGGCGATATGTTGAATAACTCTTTGAACCTTTTTTAGCTGTTGCGCTACAGAAGGTAAACCTTTACGGCGTACTGGTAATTGACCAAAAAGATTAGAAACTGTCACTACTGTCCCAGATGCGATCGCCATTGGTTCTTCTAAAACAGGTTTTCCCTGTTGATAATTGACGCGCCATCCCACATCATCTAAATATCCCTGACGACGACTACAGATTTCTAACTGGGATACCTGGGCGATACTATGTAAGGCTTCTCCTCTAAATCCGAGACTGGTAATATGCCATAAATCCTGATTGGTACTAATTTTACTAGTACTGTGGGGAGAAGCACATAATCTCAAGTCTTCTAAAGACATTCCCAGACCATTATCCGCTACTGTAACTTGCCATAATTCAGGATATAGACCAATAGTAATTCTGGTTGCTCCCGCATCCAGCGCATTTTCTACCAATTCCCGCACCACAGCAGCTAAAGAATCAATTACTTCTCCAGCAGCAATTAGGTCAATTATTTCTGGCGGTAGAGTTTTAATGGTAGAAGCCATACAATAAGATAGCAAGTAACAAGTCAGAATTCAGAATTCAGAATTCAGAATTCTGAATTCAACCATCAACTTTTCAACAAGAGCGTTCATAGCGCAAGAGGGTAATTAGCCATCAACAACTAACCACTAACTACTAACTACTAACAATCAACTTTTCATCAATTAGCAATTATAGATTGTTTGGTTCTTTAGAATATTGTTGAGCAATTTCCCAAGCAGTATTAATTAATTGCATAGCCTGTTCTGAACCTTCTAGATCGGGGTGGTGTTTGCGACTCATTTGACGATAGGAAGAACGTCCAAAAGCAATAAAAGCGACGGAACACCAAATAAGATCGAGTCCATCTACAATCAAGTTTTGGTAAGTGTGATATTCCTCCAGATAACCAGCTACTAACTTTTGATAGAGTTTTTCTGCATTAGGTAATGCTGATTTAATGTGATCGATATCTAGATTATATTGCTCTACTTCTTCATTATCTTCTGAATCCTGATTTTGGGTATTTAAACCTTCAAAATGATGCTCGGAGTTAATATCTTCTGCACTGATAGTGGCGATCGAAGAGTATAAAGTCTCTAATAAATCTTGATTATCTTTAAATTCTAGTTGTAAAGTCTTATATTCTTCGGATAATGCTGCAATTTTTTCCAATTTTTTTAATGTGTTGTTTAAATCTTCTGATTGGCTACATAGTTCTATAGCCTCTTGATCTAATTCACTTTGACGCTGATACTGCTGCTGAAGTTCAGATTTTAGGTTCTTAAGTTCAGCTTCTAATCGTTGTATATTACTCGCGGTCGCAGCTTGTTCTTCTTGATTAATTTTTTCTTTAGTATCAATTTCTTGTAGTTGATATTTAATGTGATTGACTGCTTGAATAAGATTCATTTACCTAATAATTTTAATTAAATAGTACATACTTCCATTTATTATTCATTATCGAGGCTGGTGTGTGACAATATTAAGATAAAATTCTACTTTTTGAGCCTAGTTGAGTTTTTTGTCACCGAAATGGGAATCATTGGTGTATCTGATGTTGGGGTATTAATTTACGTAGAAGTATGCAGAATGGCAATTCAGCAACCATTAGCTTATCTGGTAAAGAAATTTATCAAAAAATTCATCACAATATTTCTGGCGTTGTCAAAGGACAATCTGTAGCAATTAGAAGTTTGCTCGCAGCCTTTGCTAGTGGGGGTCATGTTCTATTAGATGACTATCCAGGGACTGGTAAAACTACCCTAGCTAAAGCTTTAGCACTATCTATTGATGGGAAGTTCAAAAGGATTCAATTTACCCCAGACTTATTACCATCAGACATTTTAGGCATTTCTATTTTTGATCAAAATGATCGCTCTTTTCGCTTTCATGAAGGACCGATCTTTGCCAATATCGTTTTAGTAGATGAAATTAATCGCGCTTCTCCTCGTACCCAATCTGCTTTACTAGAAGCTATGGCAGAATCTCAAGTTAGTATTGATGGTCAAATTAGAAAGCTGGAAGATTTATTTTTTACTATTGCAACCCAAAACCCTGTAGGTTCTCATGGGACTTATCCTCTTCCCGAAGCACAAATGGATCGCTTTGCTCTTAAATTTAGCTTGGGATATATCTCCCCAGAAGAAGAAGTGAAAATTCTCTCTGCTCAAATGGAAGGACACCCCATAGAGAAGATTAAGCCCTGTGTTTCTTTAGAAGATGCGATCGCTCTAAAAGCCCAAACCAGTAAAATTAGAGTGGCAGAAGATATGAAACGCTACGTTATAGAAATTATCAACGCCACTCGTTCCGCACCAGGAGTACAATTGGGAGCAAGTCCCAGAGGCTCTCTAGCTCTGATGAAAGTCGCTCAAGCTCTAGCTTTATTTGATGGTTCAGCTTTTGTCACCCCCGAACATATCCAAGAATTAGCCGTATCTGCGATCGCTCATCGTCTGCTTTTAGAACCCCAAGCACGTTTTGCAGGAATTACCGCAGAAGGAGTTGTAGAGGAAATTTTACAATCTATCCCTGCTCCCGCTTAAAACACAAGTAGCAAGTAATAAAGGATGAAGGATGAAGGATGAATCAGTTATCAGTAATCAGTTATCAGTAATCAGTTATCATCAACCACCCCCAATTCCCCAATTCCCCACCCCCCTGACCCCTGACCTGGAGACCTCTGACCCCCATTCCCTATTCCCTATTCCCATAGATAAGATAAAATTGTAAATCTGACATTGTCAGGGAAAGTTACCCCTACTGCTTAAAAAATAATCACAACTATGCACAACTTTCTACCTATTGCTTATTTTGAAAATCAGTTTGTTCCTTTTGCAGAAGCCAAGATTTCTATAGCCACCCACGCGCTACATTATGGCACAGGAGCTTTTGGCGGAATGCGCGGAATTCCCAACCCTGAAAACCCACAAGAAATACTATTATTTAGGTTAGACCGCCACAGTCACAGATTAAGTAGTAGTGCTAAGTTCCTCAATTACGACTTACCTACTGATAAAATTCAACAAGTAATTATTGATTTCGTTCAGAAAAATAAACCAGATAAATCTTTTTATATTCGTCCTTTTATTTATACTTCTGACCTCGGTATTGCTCCCAGATTACATAAGATAAAAAAAGACTTTTTCGTCTATGGATTAGAGTTAGGAGATTATCTACCTCCTGATGGTATTAGTTGTCGTATTAGTTCTTGGTATCGTCAAGAAGACCGCAGTCTTCCCCTGAGAGGTAAAGTTAGTGGAGCTTATATTACTTCTTCTTTAGCAAAAACTGAAGCCGTAGAATCAGGCTTTGATGAAGCGATATTAATGAATTCTCAAGGTAAAATTTGTGAAGCATCAGGAATGAATATTTTTATCGTGCGTAATGGTAAATTAATTACTCCTGGTTTTGAGCAAGATATCCTTGAAGGTATCACGAGAGACAGCATAATTACTATTGCTAAAGATTTCGGCATTGAAGTTATTGAGCGTCCTATAGACAAAACAGAATTATTGATTGCAGACGAAGTATTTTTAAGTGGTACTGCTGCTAAAATTACTCCTGTTAAACGCATCGAAAACTATCATCTTTCTCCCAAGCACCCAATCACTGATAAATTGAAGCAACAGTTAACAGCAATTACCGAAAAGAGAAATAAAAAATATCAAGATTGGGTCTATACAATTAAGATTTAAAACTAATTATAGCTAGTACTTAAGCTTATGGAAATTCAGCGTTTTAACGATCCTAAGCTTTATTACCAAACAATTGAAGCTTATTTACTTCAGGAAGAAGCTGTCCACTGTATGATGTTAGGGATTAGCAAGAGTTTAATGGAATATCCCGATTATTATGATACAGTACCTTATTTAGTGGCGATCGCGGACAAGGATCGGGTTGTGGCTACTGCCATTAAAACTCCTAATTATAAGTTATTATTGTCTCGCTGTTCTCAATCTGAAGCTATAGTGAAAATTGCCAGAGATTTAGCCTTTGATGAGCAATATTTATCAGGGGTAATTGCATCTGAGCCAGAAGCTACAATTTTTGCACAAGCCTGGTATTCTCTAAGAGCAGCATCTTATCGACAGGCTTTTGCATTGAGAATACATCAACTAGAAAAAGTTGAGTCACTTATACAAGCTTCTGGTTATTTGCGACAAGCTAGAGCCAGCGATCGCACTTTATTAACTAGTTGGATTCAAGACTTTGAGCGAGAAGCTTTGGGAGACAATAAACCTCAATCAGATAGCGTTCGCTGGTTGGCTCTAAAACTCCAACAAGGCAATATCTATATTTGGGAAGATAACATTGCTGTTTCGATGGTAGCTTATGGCGGTGCAACTCCCAATGGCATTAGAATTAATGCGGTTTATACTCCTCCAGAATACAGACAGAAAGGTTATGCAACTTCTTGCGTGGCTGCTATGAGTCAGAAATTACTGGAGCAAGGCTACCAATACTGTTTTTTATACACAGATATTAGTAATCCTACTTCTAATAGTATCTATCAAAAGATTGGCTATCAGCCTGTGTGCGATATAACTGATTATTCATTATTTTGTTCCTAATGGGATCGAGGATCGAGGATGAAGGATTGGTGATTGGTGATTGGTGATTGGTGATTGATGAAAAGCTAATTACTTACTACTTATTCCACGACTCTCCCTCTCTCCCCAGTCCCCTGACCCGGTGACTCCTGACCTCATCCCTCAATCCTCATTCCTCTCACCGAAGGTGCGCGTTCGGTGAAGGGCGACGAAGTCTAGCGACCCCTCATAATTCATCCCTATTGCCTATCTCAACTATCTAATTAATTTTGCACAACTACTTATAAAGATGCGTGTTTTTGTTACAGGAAGTACAGGTTTTGTCGGTGCAAATCTGGTGCGATTATTATTGCAGCAAGGGTATAAAGTGAGGGTATTAGTGCGCCCTAGTAGTTGTCTATCCAATATCAAATCTTTAGATGTAGAGATTGTACAGGGAGACTTAAACGATCGCCATTTGTCACAATCAATGAAAGGCTGTCAAGCATTGTTTCATGTTGCTGCTCACTATTCCCTATGGCAATCTGACAAAAAATTACTTTATCTCAATAATGTTTTAGGCACAAGAAATGTTTTAGCTTGCGCTCGTCGTGCTGGAGTTGAGCGCACTGTTTATACTAGCTCTGTAGCTGCTATTGGAGTGGGAAAAAATGGCATACCTGTAAACGAAACTCATCAAAGCCCAGTAGAAAAACTGATAGGGAATTATAAAAAATCTAAGTATTACGCTGAACAAGAAGCTATTAAAGCCATAAAACAGGGGCAAGATATAGTTATTGTTAACCCTAGTACTCCTATCGGAGAATGGGACATTAAACCGACTCCTACCGGTGAGATTATTTTACGCTTCTTGAGAAGACAAATGCCTTTTTATCTGGATACTGGCTTAAATTTGATTGATGTGAAGGATGTGGCTTGGGGACACTTGTTAGCTTTAGAAAAAGGACATACTGGCGATCGCTATATTCTGGGAAATCAAAATCTTAGCCTTAAACAAATACTAGATAAACTCGCTGCAATTACTGGTTTAGCTGCACCTCGTTACACTATCCCTTATTTCATACCCTATACTGTAGCTTGGATTGAAGAGAAAATTCTGGCACCTCTGGGGCGAAAACCTACTGTCGCTCTTGACGGGGTGCGTATGGCACAACAAAAAATGTATTATGATTGCGCTAAAGCTGTTACTTATTTAGGTTTACCTCAATCTTCTATCGAGCGAGCTTTAGAAAAGAGTGTTAATTGGTTTCGCCACTGATATCTTCCCACCCTAACTTATTACCCTTATTTTCCCCACACCCTACACCCTGACACAATCCAAGTCTCTCGCTATTGACAAATCACTTGGTTTAACCGCGCTGCAAAAGATAATAGATAGATTATGAAACAAGAGACAGACATTGATTTTAATTTATGATAAGTAGTGAGACTTATTTTCTTGTGTTCAGTCAATCAAAGCCAACAATGATCTGCAAATTCAACAGTTTACTCTCTCTCTGTCCCCGAAACCCACGCTTCTTCGTCAACCTTAACCCATCAACTAAAAGTTGAACCTTTAGTCAGCCCTTGCTTTTGAGAAATAATAAGGAGAAAAACTTTTGATACAAGCAACCTTACATCAGTTAAGAGTATTTGAAACAGTCGCCCGTCATGGTAGTTTCACCCGCGCAGCAGAGGAATTGTCCATTACTCAACCTACTGTTTCTAGTCAAGTTAAACAACTTACTAAAACTGTTGGATTACCTTTATTTGAACAAATCGGTAAAAGTCTTTATCTAACTGATGCTGGAAAAGAGTTGCTTTTAACTTGTCAAGATATCTTTGAAAAATTACAAAACTTTGAGATGAAAGTAGCTGATATCAAAGGAACAAAACAGGGACAGCTACGGTTAGCAGTAATTACTACGGCTAAGTATTTTGTGCCTCGTTTATTGGGGTCTTTTTGTCAGCAATACCCTGGAATAGATGTGGCTCTTGAAGTGACTAATCACCAAGAAATCCAACAGCGAATGTTAAACAATAAAGATGACCTTTATATTGTTAGCCAACCTTCTGAAGATATTGATTTACACTCTCAGGATTTTTTAAATAATCCTCTAGTGGTAGTAGCTAAAAAAGACCACGATTTAGCTAATAAACAAAATCTGTCAATTCAGTGCTTAAATAATCAACCTTTTATTATGCGAGAAAAAGGCTCTGGTACAAGAGTAGCTATTTTAGAGTTACTTAAAAGACATCAAGTACAGGTAAAAGTAAAATTAGAATTGGGCAGTAATGAAGCTATTAAGCAAGCGATCGCAGGTGGCTTGGGGATCTCAATATTATCAGAACACTGTTTGATTTCTGAGGGAACATCAGGAGAATTGACAGTTTTAGATGTGGAGCATTTTCCCATTCAACGCCGTTGGTATGTAGCTCATTTGGCAGGGAAAAAACTTTCAGTAATAGCTCAAACTTTTTTAGAATATTTATTAGAGGAAAGTCCGAAAATGAATTTTCCAGATTCAAGTATTTTATCCCAATTAACTAAAAGATCGATATTATAATGAGCTTAGTAGAACAGTATTTACAATCCAGAAAGGATCGAGTATTTGAAAGACTAAAGCAAGCAGATAGTTTTTGGCAAAATTTGCGCTCTGGTGAATTATCTGTACCCCAAGTCATTCACCAGAGTTCAGAAAGTTTAGGTGATTTAGATAGTGATATCCTTATTTGTGGTGGCACACTGGGTATTATTCTTGGTATAGCATTACAAAAATTAGGCTGGAAAGTAATTTTAATAGAGCGAGGAATTCTCAGAGGAAGAGCGCAAGAATGGAATATTTCTCGTCACGAGCTACATAGTTTAATAGAATTGGAGTTGTTGACAGAAACAGAGTTAGAAAATGCGATCGCAACTGAGTATAATCCTGCTAGGATAGGCTTTATGGGAGGAAAAGACATCTGGGTAAAAGATGTTTTAAATATAGGAGTCGATCCAGTCTATTTATTAGAAACACTAAAAAATAAATTTCTTTCCTGGGGAGGAGTTTTACTAGAAAATACCGCTTTTAAAACTGCTACTGTCTATGAAGATGGGGTTTCAGTAGCAACAGCAGACAAGACTCTGAAAACTCGCTTATTACTAGATGCTATGGGGCATTTTTCCCCTATTGTTAAGCAAGCCAGACAAGGAGTTAAACCCGATGCAGTATGTGTAGTAGTAGGAAGCTGCGCCCAAGGTTATGAAACAAATGACACAGGAGATTTAATTTATTCTTTCACTCCCATTATTAACCAGTGTCAGTACTTCTGGGAGGCTTTTCCCGCAAGAGATGGTAGAACAACTTATATGTTCAGTTACTTAGATGCTCATTCCTCACGCCCTACCTTACAACACTTTATGGAAGAGTATCTAAGATTATTACCAGAATATCAAAACATTGAGCTAGAGCAGTTAGATTTTGCTAGATTTCTCTTTGGTTTTTTTCCCGCTTACAGCAAAAGCCCTCTAAATTTACCCTTCAATAGAGTTCTAGCAGTAGGGGATAGCAGTGGGAGTCAATCTCCTGTTAGTTTTGGGGGTTTTGGTGCAATGATCCGTCACCTAAAACGCTTGAGTTATGGCATTGATGAAGCATTAAAAATAGATAGTCTCGCCAAAAAAGATTTAGCTTTACTACAACCATATCAGCCTAATATTTCCGTGACTTGGCTATTCCAAAAAACTATGAGTGTAGCTGTCGATCAAAAAGTTAATCCTGATCAAATTAATAATCTGATGAATGGAGTATTTCAAGTCATGGAAAAGCTAGGAGATGATGTACTTAAACCTTTCTTACAAGATGTGATTCAGTTTATTCCTCTTGCTAAAACTCTTCCCCTAGTTAATCCTAAATTTGTTTTACCTTTATTGCCCCAAATAGGAATTAATCCTCTAGTTAATTGGAGTCTCCATTATTTTAATTTGGCTTTATATAGTATGTTATACCCTATTGGTAATTTAACTCAGCCTATAGTTAAAAAACTCTCTCCCAGAAAGCAATATTACTATCACCGTTATCTAGATGCTTGGAAATACGGTTCGGGAGGAGATTATTAAAGTAGCAACTAGCAATTAGCAAGTCAGAATTTAACAATCAACAATTAACAACTAACCACTAACAATTAGCTTTTCATCAATCAACCATTAACAATTAACAATTAACAATCAACAACTAACCACTAACCACTAACCACTAACAATCAACAAAAGTGTAAGTAACTTTAATATAAAATTATATGGATTATCAAATTGCTTGGCAGAATTTTGAACAAGAAATCAATAAAGCCGATCAAGATATTAATCTAGCTAAGGCTGCTCTCTACTTTTCTCAAGCAGAGTATCCTTATTTAGATATCGAAGCCTATCTTGATAAGTTAGAACAAATAGCTGACAAAATAGAACCAAAGTTACCTTCTACCAGATATCCACTGAAAGTAATTCAAGTTATTAATCACCATCTCTATCAAGAATTAGGATTTAGAGGTAATAATGAAAATTATTACGATCCAAGAAACAGTTTTTTAAATCATGTTATAGACCGCCGTCTGGGTATTCCCATTAGTCTTGCTGTAGTATATTTAGACATAGCCAAGCGTTTAAACTTTCCGATGGTTGGTATTGGAATGCCTGGACATTTTATCATCCGCCCCGACTTTGAAGATGCAGGAATTTTTGTGGATGTTTTTAATCAAGGAGAAATTTTATTCCCTCAAGACTGCGAAGCCAAATTACAACAACTCTATCAACAACCAGTAAAGCTAAAACCTGAGTTTCTCAATTCCGTTTCCAACCGTCAAATACTCTCTAGAATGTTGCTGAATTTAAAACAAATTTATTTACATCAGCGTGACTTTTTGAGAGCGATCGCAATTATTGACGGTATGTTACTTTTATCTCCTGATAATGCCAATGAATTACGTGATCGTGGTCTATTATATTATGAATTAAATCGTTGGGAAGAATCATGTCAAGACTTAGAATCTTATCTAACAATCTTACCCAATGCTGAAGATGCACCCATGATAAAAATGCTATTAAATAAAATTAAATATTAATCAATGTATATCAGTATTGTTATTCCGACTTACAACAGATTACCAATTTTACAAAAATGTCTAATTGCTTTAGAAAATCAACAGTTTAGTAATGACATAATTAGTAAATATGAGGTTGTTTTAATAGACGATGGTTCAACAGACGGCACTTTAACTTGGCTAGCAGAAAATCAGTCACAACTACCCCATGTTAAAAGCTTCCAACAAGAGCATCAAGGAGCAGCAGCAGCCAGAAACTTAGGAATCAAAAAAGCCGAAGGTGATACTATTATTTTTATTGATAGTGACCTAGTAGTTACGGAAAACTTCTTACAAGCTCATAGTAACGCTTTAGGGAAAGGAAGAGACAAAATAGGCTGCGATCGCCTCTTTACTTATGGCGCAGTAATTAATACTTGTAACTTCGATAATCCCACTTCAGAACCTTATAAAATAACTGATTTTTCGGCTGCATATTTTGCCACAGGAAATGTGGCAATTTCTAAACACTGGCTAGAAAAAGCTGGAATGTTTGATACTCAATTTCAACTCTATGGATGGGAAGATTTAGAGTTAGGAGTAAGATTAAAAAAATTAGGACTAAAATTAATCAAATGTCCTGAAGCTGTAGGATATCATTGGCATCCTCCTTTTAATCTAGAGCAAATTCCCAACTTAATTGAGCGAGAAATCCAAAGAGGTAGAATGGGAGTAATTTTTTATCAAAAACATCCTACTTTCTCAGTTAAAATGATGATTCAGATGACTATTTTACATCGTATTTTATGGGGTGTTTTATCTTTGGGAGGGTTGCTCAACGAGAAAACAATGAAACCATTACTACAATGGTTAATTAATCGAGGTAAATCCCAACTAGCCCTAGAAATAGCTCGTATTTTTCTCAATTGGTATAATGTCCAAGGTGTTTATTGTGCTTACAAAGAATTACCAAAATCATGAATTATAGTTAACCCTAGGATCGAGCATCGCATATAATATATCTGCTACTAAATTAAACAAAACAATTAAAATTCCATAAATCAAAGTAATTGCCATAATTACAGGAGTATCACTACGATAAATTGATTCTATTAATAAAGCTCCAATACCAGGAACTCGAAATACTTGTTCTGTGACTAAAGCTCCTGTAAAAATACTAGGAATATCTAAAGCAATTAAAGTCACAATAGGAATCATCGCATTGCGTAAAATATGCTTGCTTAAAATTTCCCAACTATCTAAACCTTTAGCCAAAGCTGTTTTAACATACTCTTGCTTTAATTCTTCTAAAACTGATGAGCGAATGAAGCGCATTAAAATAGCAGACTGATATAATGCTAAGACACAAACAGGCATAATTGATTGTTTGATTTGAGCAATAAAACTCGACCAATCTTGCACTATTAAAGTACTATCGTAAATAAAAGGAAACCAATTTAACTGCACACTAAAAATAATAATTAGTAATAATCCTGTAAAGAATGGTGGAATAGAAAATCCGATAAAAGCCAAAGTTGTAATAATTTGGTCTTGAAGAGAATACCGTTTTAAAGCGGAAATAATACCTAAAGGAAACGAAATCATTAAGCCAATAATATAAGCCGAACCTACAACCCATAAAGTAGTGGGTAAACGCTGCTGTAAAAGGTCAAATACTGGACTACGACTAGTAAAAGAATAACCCATATCTCCCCTTAAAAAAGCCCACAACCATTTAAAATAACGAATATGAATTGGCTGATCTAAACCCAGAGATTTACGGATATTCTCTCTAATTTCGGCTGTGATAGCAGGGTTAGAAGCAAACTCCCCTAAAGGATCGCCAGGAGCTATTGCTAAGATAGTAAATATGATAATACTGATGACAATAAGTGTCGGAATAGAAATCAGTAACCGTTTGATTAAGTATGAAGTCACGATCCTATTTTAAAGTTGCTAGACAAAATTTGGGCGCGTTGCTCAATGGGTAATGATTTTAATTTAATCATCGATCAAAAATAATGAATTATAGCAATTTCAAAAATTACTGCTACAGATATTTCGACCCTTCTGGTGCGTCTGGTGTGTCAGTCATCAGTAGCTTGCCTTAAATCAAAATGGTATTAGTAGGGGTTTAGCATTGCCCATACCCTACATTAACTTGGCAGTTGAAACCACTGCTATACAAGTAGAGACGCGATATATCACGTCTCTACAAAAGAATTAAAAAATCCCTAACCGCATCAGTCTATTACCTAGTACCTAACATCTGCTATTTATTATTTATGTACTGGTGCAAGATATTAGTTTAATACTGATTTCCTTACTCTGGGAACTTCTGATAATTATTCTCTGGATCATAGAGGTGACAGTTATTAGTAAATTCTTGAATTAAAGCCCAAGAAAATTCTCTCTTCTGGAGATATTCACCCCAATTTTCCTCTAGACTTTTGTGAGCTAAACGCAAATTGTACCAAGGAATAGCTGTAGTCAGGTGATGAGGAATATGAACATTGATATCGTGACAGAGAAATTCTACCCACCAAGGATATTTACAGTGAACAGTACCACATAGTTGGGCTTCTGCTTCGTTCCACTCTGCTTCTGGTTTAAAAGGAATATTGGGTAAAGTATGATGCACAATGGTGAATGTACTCATCCAAAAATGATATACCAGCCAAGGAAGTACCCAAAACTTGATTACACCCCAGATACCTAAAGTATAGAATAATACGGGAAAAGCGATCGCTGCTGTAATGATTACCAGTAATGCAGAAAAACGAATTTGTTGTCTTTGTTTTCCTTCAAATTGCCACCAATTAAAGTGTAGGCTAGCCCAATGAGCAATTGAGCCTACCCACCAGAACTTTCCTCTTAGTCTGCGATACCACCACTGTACCCCAGGAGAAAATCGATTATAAGTAGAGAGCGTAAAAGGACTCCAAGCGTTGTCGATATCTAGTTTATTAGTATGTTTATGATGATGGTTGTGTAGAATTCGCCAAGCATGATAAGGATAAATCAGGGGTAAAAACATTAAATGTCCTACTAAATCATTTACCCAAAGACGATTAGAAAAAGAACGATGACCGCAATCATGACCAATGACAAATAAGCCAATTAATGCTGTACCTTGAAATATCCAGATTGCAGGTAGCAAATACCAAGGAGACACCGCTAACAACCAATAACCTAAGATGACACAGAGAATATTAATTGCAACTTTTGACCAAGCTTTTAGCGGATTTTTCACAAAAACTTCTTTGGGCAATGTCTCAATAATATGTCTTAACTTAATTTCAGGATTTAGAGAATTAGACTTTAAAATTGGGGTAGATATTGTCATTAACTTTGGGAGTAATTTGAATCAAATATTCTTGATTTTCACATACAACTAAGTGCCAGTTACAAATATATAACTAGCTAGGCTCTTCACTTTGATAATTGGGTAGAAAAGTCTTTAACCCTTAAGTAATTCGTCAAAAAAGCAAACCTAACTTATATGAACATCAATGAACAATAAACAATAATTATTGGTTTTAAGCCTCAGCCTTTACAGAGAAAAATATCAATAAAACTATTCTTTATTTCTACAGGATTCCTTTAAGGAGAAGTGGCACAATAATTGAGCATTGATTTGACGAAATAAGGTTTAAATTTTCAAAACTTTAACTGTTATAACACAATTTTGGCTCAGGACTAAAAATAATCTTGAACTTTAATTAGTACACGAGTAATACTTAAAGCCAATTAGTAATTAGTCAATAGTTAACTCTAAACTCTTATAAACTATGCGATCACGTCCTAAAGATTTAGCTTCATATAAAGCGCGATCAGCAGCAGCAATGAGACTTTCTACAGAATATTTAGGGTTGGGAATTATACTAGAAACTCCCAAACTCAGGGTGACATACTTACTAACTTTAGATAAATCGTGAACAATTTTGAGTTTTTTGATTTCTTCTCGTATATCCTGAGCCACTTTGACTGCGCCTTCTTTTTGAGTCAAAGGTAAAATCACAGCAAATTCCTCTCCACCATAACGGAATACTACATCAGCAGGGCGTTTTATGGTTAAACTTATTCCTTGGGCTACCTGAAATAAACACTCATCTCCAGCCTGATGTCCATAAGCGTCGTTGTAAAACTTGAAATAGTCAACATCACAAAGAATAACTGATAGAGACTTTTGCTGACGAGTGCATCTCCCCCACTCCTGAGTAATATATTCATCAAAGCGACGACGATTTGCTACTTGAGTTAGACTATCAATATTAGCCTGATGCTGTAGTTTATAATTCATTTGTTTCAAGCTAATTTCCATTTGCTTTTTTTCGGTAATATCCCGAAAAGTTACAGCAAAACCATCACCCAGTTTGACTGCTACAATATGAAACCAACTACCATCAAAACTATATTGATGTTCTTTATCAAATACGATGCAGTTTTCTACAACTTGAACGAAGACATCAAATAGGCTATCAAATAAATGTCCTGGTAACTGCTCAAACAATAATTTTCCTTCCAGACTCTCTCTGGTTTCTCCTACAGTCATAGCAGCTACAGGATTAACTACAATCCAACGAAAGTCTATAATCTTACTATCACTGTCTCTAATTGCTTCAAAAGCTGCCACCCCATCTAGAGAACTATTTAAAACTCCTGCTAACAAGGTACGAGATTGATTAAGTTCCTGTTCGATATGGTTTCTGTCTCGGATATTCTTTTGTAAAAGATCATCTAAGTCTTTTTGCTGTCGGTAAATTTTAAGTTGTGCTTCGATCCGCAAAAATGCTTCTTCAATAAAAAACGGCTTGGTGATATAGTCCGCACAACCAACTTTAAAGGCTTTAACCTTATCAATTTCTGAATCTAGACTACTAACGAAAATAACTGGAATGTGGCGAGTTTTTTCGTGAGCTTTGAGTGCTTGACAAATTCTATAACCATCAATTAATGGAACAATAATATCCAGTAATACCAAATCTGGCATACTAGCTTGAATCGCATAGAGAGCCATTTCTCCATCGGTAACACAGTTAAGGTGATAACCACGCCTAACCAACATAGAAGACAAAAGCCGTAAATGCTCTGGTGAATCGTCAACTATTAGAATATTCTCTTTTGGGGGTTCATAATACTCTCTCTGCATTCACCATATTTGCTAATAATTGAACTTTCTCTATTCCATGGTTAAATTTACCAGTAACCATAGTACTTGACTTTTACTGAGAGTTAACTTCTTGTCCAAAGAAGTCCCTCGATTTATCGACGGGATGAATTTGGACGTAGGGTTTATCCGTTCACAGGGTTTACAATTTTGATGCCAAATCTTTATATACTAAAAGGTTTAGCCGTTGTACAATACTTTTGTACGTAAAATCTAGCTATAAATTGCTGTAACGCACGTACAAAGTAGAACCTTGACAACTTGGAATATGGGGTTCGACAGAGAAGTTTTGTCGGTAAAATTCCAAACGTACAAAGGATAAAGTATCTTTGATACGTTAGTACCGTGGGACTCACGGGGAAAGAAATTGCCTGTAAAATTGTCGTACTGTCGGGGAGTTGTGATAGCTGTCATAATTCTAGATAAGTGGCGCGGTGCAGGAATGCCTAACGGCAAGGTTAGGAAGCCTGCGATTTATCGCAGGAGGATGTCACAAGCTTAGATATTAAATTGATCTTTCTTGATTAATTGTAAATCCCAAAAACTTCTATTGCCAATCTTGTTGGCTGATAGCGTCTTTATGCTCTATGAGGAGGGCTTATTTAAAATTATTTTTAATTTGATACAATTCTAATACTTTCTCAAAATAACTATACAAAAATAGTAGTAATGGCGGATGCTCAATTACTAATTTCAGTAATCACCCAGAAAAAAAGGGGAATTTACCACTAATCCCCTAAATTACATTTTTATTTAGCTGAATCTGGCAGAAGCCCCGCGTTCTGTGCGATAGCACCTGCCGTCGGGGTCGCTCCGCGCACCTTCGGTGAGAATGCCAGTCAGGGTTGATCGACACAAAATATTTTAACAGCAAATCATTATGTGTTAAAATTATTGCATCTATTTGGATACCACTCCCCATATGAGAAATGTAGTAAAAGTCAGATTGTATCCAACTAAGAAGCAAAGATTCTCATTGGCTAAAGCTTTTGGAAGTTGTCGTTATATCTGGAATTATTGTCTAGCTGAGAATAACCGCATATACAAAGAAACTGGTAAGGGGATATCTGCTATTACTATGAAAAAGTGGATTCCGCAACTGAAGAAAAAAGAAGATACAGAATGGTTAAAAGAAACTTATTCTCAATGTCTTCAATCTTCAGTAATCAATGCCAGGGAGTTCCTCTGGCGGGACAAACTACCATAATGCCCCCTACCCCTCGCCTTAAGGTTTCTGGGGATACTTTTCTAGGTATTTAAACGAGAAAATTTTAATGAAAGTTTGATTTGCTCGTCAATAGTTATGTTTATAAGGGCCCCTGACTATCAGTAAAACTATTTAAGCGGTCGATGCCCAGGACTTTCACCTTATCAAAATTAAATAAATTCATTGAATGTTTATCATACCGACTGACGAGAAACCCATTTTTCTATAACAGCTTGAGTCTCTTGCAACATTTGTTGTCGGCTATCCTTAACATCAGTTAGAGTTGGTACTAAATTGCGGGCTTGTAATGCCATGTGGAGTTGTAGTTGAGCAACATAGTCTCTAATATCTTCTCGGGATTGCTGTTGTGCTTTTTCAGTTGCTTGCCATTCCATTATTGTGACCTTGACTGTGACGTTAAAAACGGTTTCTGAGTACAGGTTACAAGTTAACATGAATCCCGAGTTTATGTAAATTCCCCAAAAAACTCTCAACATTTTGCAATAAATATAGTAAGGTAGTTCATTCTAGAACACGAATTAGTAGCAAGGAAAAATAAGAAAGTTGAAGATGAGGATGAGATTGAAGATTCTGATAAATTTTGCGATCTCTGCAAGTAGCCTTTTCTACTACCCAACTAGACTCTAATAAACCTCGTTTTTTGAGGATTTGCCATACTTGTTGATAGACAGAACTAACTTTGAGCAATACTACAACTTCTGCTGAGTCTAAAGCAGTTTCTAACTCCGTCATGGTATAGATAGCAGGCAAAATAGTCAATCTTTCGTCCCTTACTGTTAATGGTATTTGTAGCTCGGATGCTGCTGCGGTTGGGGAACAAACACCAGGTATTGTTTCAATAACTGCTTCAGGATATAACTTTTTTAGGGTGGCTGCTAAGTAAGTAAAAGTGCTATAAAAACTCACATCTCCTTCACAGGCGAAAGCTACATTTTTACTTTGTCGGAGATATTTCCCGACTATTTCTGCTGCTTTTTGCCATGCAGATTCTAAAATATCTTGATCTCTAACATAAGGAAAATTCAAAGGAATAGTGATTTGTTGCGGTTTTAACCACTGACTAATAATTTGTTGAGCTACTCCTGGTTTATTACCGATCCCTTGGGGAAAAGTAACAATATCTGCTGCTTGTAAGATTCGCAACCCCTTGACTGTAATCAATTCAGGATCGCCTGTTCCCACACTAATACCATAGAGAATACCTAGTTGCACTGTTGTAATTTGTAATTAAAATCGCTCTTTGGAGTAGGCAAGATAAAATAACTTTTCGATACAATTTGATAAGGCGAGATATGAGGAATATTAACTTTGCTAAACAAAACATCATCATCTAACATATTTTCCTCAGCTATTCTCACTGGTTTATTGTTGTTCCTTGCGGGTTGCAATAATGGTGAGGCAATTCAAAGTTTTTTGAGTCCCAATCCTCAACTTAGCAATTCTCAAGATAACACGACAAGCAACTCTGTAGCTCCAGTTTCCGAGAATAATAATTCATCCGATCAGGATAACTTCATAGCGACAGAGGTAAAGCAGTCACAAACCAGTAGCAATAAACAAGAGTCATATTCAATTGAGGATTTACCTGCTACATTTCCTCCTGAGATTCCCCTTTACCCTGAAGCAATTTTAGAAGCGTTAGAATCAGAGGGAGAAGCAGGAACTAGTTTCTGGCGATCGCCAGATGATTTACAATCTATAGTCAATTATTACCAAGAACAATTCAATCAAGATAATTGGTCAATTGTTCAACCCTTTTCTAATAACTTAGAGCAGAAACATCAAACTATTATTAGTAGTAAAAATAACTTAAAAGTTAAAGTATCGGTTCTTCCAAAATCAGAAACAGAAACACTCCCAACTAAAATCGTTATCGCTTATCGACCTTTTGATGATTCATTAGAAGAAGATTTATCCGAAACTAATAATGATGCTACAGCAACATCAACTGTCGAACCAGGAGATATAGATACATCAGCTATTGCACAAACTGATTTTTCCGACTTAGACCAAGTTCCTGAACAATTACGTCAAGCAGTGCAACAAGTAGCTGCTTTAGATATTTTGACTCCCTATTTACAGGAAGGACAAATTACAAAATTTGCACCCAATGAACCCATAACTCGTCGTGACTATGCTCGTTGGTTGGTTGCAGCTAACAATACTTATTATGGTCAGTCTCCTGGTAAAAAAATTCGTCTAGGAACTCCAGGTTCTCAACTAGCTTTTAAAGATATTGAACCTAATGACCCTGATTTTGCAGCAATTCAAGGATTAGCGGAAGCTGGTTTAATTCCTTCGGTTTTAACCCAAGAAAATGATAATTTGCTCTTTCAACCCGATGCACCCCTAACCAGAGAAGATTTATTAGCCTGGAAAGTACCTTTAGATATCCGTAAAGCTTTACCGAAAGCCTCTATGGAAAATATTAAAGAGAGTTGGGGCTTTCAAGATACAACTAATATTAGCACCCCTAGTTTAAGAGCTTTATTGGCAGATTTTGAAAATGGCGATCGCTCTAATGTAAGGCGGATTTTTGGCTATACTACCCTATTTCAACCGAAAAAGCCTGTAACTCGCGGGGAAGCTGCTGCTTCTCTCTGGTATTTTGGGTTTCAAGGAGATGGTATTACCGC
>JAAUYH010043842.1_pt1 | contig 36842 bp, 26 predicted proteins | sample 7278061 | NCBI WGS metagenome assembly JAAUYH01 (sample SAMN14350203, study PRJNA611818) | marine sediment metagenome | isolation source: surface marine sediment (0.6m) | place: French Polynesia: Moorea | collected 2018-08 | reverse complement strand
CCGTACCAAAATCCGAATCCAAAAAGTAAATACCCGAAATCCGATCCGTACGAAAAACAATTGTAAAGAAATCCTCCGTGATCCGTCCGTCAATCAAAAAATGTACAAAATATCCGCGATTTTTCGTGATTTTTGTAAAAAAATCCGTCCTTATCCGAATCCGCGGACCACTTTTCACGGATATCCGTGGATGTTTCCGTCCGAATCCTCCCCCGGCAGCAATTGTGTTATAAATGTTGACCGGAAACAAAAAATGGAAATTTGAACTAATCATATAATGCATATTTGATTGTTCGATAGGCAGTTATACAAGCAGCCGGTGTTTATTAATTATTCTCGCACTGTAAGGAAGTTCTCGCGAACTATATAAATGAATTGAGGCTTTATAATCATGGTCTGAGATCGATTGTCGCTGGAGTGAACAACACGATGGATGAAATGTTTGGAAGAATCGTTTTTTTCGTCGTTTGAAATTTCAACGATCGTGATGTGCTCGATATCTAATCTTCGAAATCTTATGAATGCAAATGTGTCATAATTTTTGCACGGCATAAGAAAGCGATATGGTAATGTTGTACATTTATGCATGCATGCTTCGATCTAGTGCTCTCTATTTCTAATATAGAGATGTTACGCAAATATTGCTAGTGCACTGCTTGCTAGATACAATTTAGTTGCACCACTTCTTATGCCATTATATCTTTGATAAAAATCCTCCGACCAACTGTTGGTTCGAATGAAACACATGATAACCCGCATTATTCGTCAAATTAGTCACCCCTTTATTAGTCTCGAGAAAGACGGAGTCTTCCGACGAGTTACAACTCAGTGCAACACATGCAACACGTGTAGAAAAGACTTCCCAAACGTCTGATCTTTTTTAGCAGTGTGGAATATCGCAATTCGCGCTATTCACCTTCCAACGAAACCTACTGAACGTCCAGGAGTTCTTCGACGTGCCAACATTAGGGTTTGGTTACGTATTTTGGAATTCCTGAAGATGCCGAACATTTTGGAGTGTCTAGTAAGTGTCAACATTTTATTTTGGGATTTGTTGATCATTAGTGGCCCTATCTAACATCTAGAAAGTCATACCCAATGTAGTTTTGTACGAAGTCTATCTTTTTGTATCGATTCTTCCATTAGTTTTATTGAACTTCGTGAGGCGACACTGTTGGGATGAATCTTTCCATTTTAAAACATTTTTAGGAATGGAAACTTTGTGGTTGAAATCTGAAGGTTGATTTCTTCTCAGATTGACTTGAAGAAAATGATTTTACGGTCAAGAAAGCTCTATTACTGTCGATGTAGGTTAGATTTTTTGACTGATCGGAATATAAGGAAGATAGACATGGTAGAGCTTGGATGGACAAGTTAAATCTGAGTAAACTTTCAACCTTTTGCTTGTAGAAGTTCGATTTTTAGCTTTTAATCAAAAACAGATCATACAGACACGCAACAGGTTATCTCAAATGAGTATTGGAAATTCTTACCGGGAACGAAAATCTGAAATTTGTACTTAATACGGAGTGAAGGATGTAGCTTTAAACATAACCAAGAATCTTGTAGACATACTCCTTTCCAGTAATTCAGTCACTTGGAATCTCGTTGAAAACTAGAAAATTAGCTGATGTTGTATCACTCTTTGATGAGCTGTAAGGAAAAATTCTTATCAGATTTTCGAGCGCAAAGACAGCAATTACTGCCTCTTCTCAGAAAAAGTTTCATTCCTTCAAACAATTAGCTAGATGACTCCGTCGTCAGAGGTTTTCTGGGATTGCTCGTCGACTCCAATGTTTCTTGTTTAGGTTCTTTATCCGTAACTCTACTGTAAGGAAACGGACTTTTGACAAAAGATCCAACTATATCGCCGCGCCGGAACTCTCCAGTTACAGCCCGATGGGTCTGGGTAAGCATAACAGTTGATCCCCCGTGGAGTTCTCCTGCTTCCACAGTGGTAAGATTCTTAGTGACTAGGATCGGATCTCCAAGGAATGACTTATGTGTGAGGGTTGCGCACTCACGAAAATGCATGCACCAGCGGTCGGAAAGGTCCAAAAAGCCCCATCTCCAATACAGGGTTAGGGTGATCATGGCAAACTTCGTAGAAACGGAGTGGATCAGCACTGAGGTAAGGAAGTCCGGACTTCGAATGATGTACACGGGCCGGATTGGGACAGATTGCAGACAGTACAGACGTGAGTCGGTTAACTCTGCCTTGCACCAAAGTTGTGCGCGTAGGCTGCAGGCACGGATCTGGGTCCCAACTTCCTTGAAATTTACTTTGTGTTCCCTACAGTTTTAATATTATAGTTACAGCATATACAGACATGATACGTAGTGTATATTGGGGGTGCTCTGTCAAGGGTATGGTGACGACGCCATCAGAGTTCATAGTTGTCTTGACAGAGGTAGGTAGCGTAGTAATGGTTAATTGTGATAGTTAGTTTCCGTTTCGCTACATCTACCTCAACGTGCGTTTCATTTCTAATCAATCAAATCAATTGTAGAAATATTCTCATATTTATTCGGGAGCTCACAGATCCAATTGGTCCTTGATGGAATCTGTGAGAGCAACATGGATCATATTCCTTTGAATTATAGAGGGCACACCGGAAGAGGTAATTATTCGGGTATATCAGTGCTTCATAAGTCATCAGCTGCAATTCAAATGTATTGTTCGTGGCACAACTCCAATTGTTCTTAAGTTTATTCACTTTAAGTCATGAGCTTGCTGAATCTGTTACAGAAATTATATGATATACTTCAACCCGTTGTCTAGGAAATAGAAATTGGAGCGAAATGGTGTTTACCGTCAATCAGAAAAAAACGGAACTACAATCAGGGGACCTTGTGGACGTAGATTGTTGCTCGACATACACTCAAATCAGATTTGAGCTTTTTGGTTTAATTTAAATAGATCAATTAATATTTTCTAGTGTTAAAATAATTTCGTCGCGTTCTGTCCACAACATATTTAACACGATATGTTTCAGATAATAAACATCAATATTTTATCTAATATTTGGATAAACCTTATTTGTTGTACTTGAACTCTTTATTATCATTCTCTTCTGTATCATGATTCCTAACAAATTCGTACACTATACACTGGAAAGTGAAATTTTTTTAATGAAAATAATAATTTCGCAATATTATCAAATATTTCGGTTTCTCCCTTGGTTTTCATCGAGAAACAGAAAAAAGCATCGCCTTCGGAAAGATCAAAACTCAGTCTAACAGTTTGAGGCACAGCCTTTCAGAAGTAGATTGTATATTGATTATTTATCGTATTATATTACAATAGGTTTTGCTAAGTTATGAGGTTATTTAATTCATTTCTGGACGAGCAATCAAAAAAAATTTTTAACGGTATATTGTTCGCGTTTCGTGATGAATCATATTTCTATTCAAGAAGTGTTTCAGAAATCGGTAATTTCATGTGTACTGGGCTCCCGCTGATTGTTTGAAAACATATTATCTAACGTATATATATCAAAAAAAGTCCTCTCTTTGGCAGCGCTTGTTTCCTAGTGATTAGAATAAAGACAGTAATTGGCTACATTTCGAATGTACTGTATTTAATTCATCCGACTCGTGATTATGTTCTAGAATTGAAGGCTGCTATTTTCTCCCCAATCAATAAAAATAAACTTCCGAACGGGTCTGGTTTGAGGTGCCGAATACTGATTAACAAAGAGCGACACGTTCTTAGCGTGCTTTCAAATGTGTAAAAGTTTCACAAATATAATTGTAGATTAATGACATTATTTTTATTCTACGTCATTCACGAGTGGTATACCTACCCAACCCCTCATACAACGTCAAATGATAAAGAGAGATTGACTTCCTCCTTTCGTGTGGCAGATATCTAGTTAGGGAAGGGTGCCCATGCCCTTAACTGGTACCCATGTGAGTGATCGATTACTGGGTTTAAGTACTTGAAAAGGCGATTCTGCTTAATATTACTTAGCGACGCCTCTTAGGAAAGCACTAATCAACCGTTTTGAACTGTTCTCAATCCATCTGCGCCGGGAAATAAAGTCCAGGTGTCCCTGCAGGAGATGAAATAGATAATTTGATCTTGTTTGACCATCCTTCAGCATTTTGCCTCGAATGCTTAACGCCTTGTGTGCTGCAACAAGTAACCGGATCTACATAGACAAATAGTTCATTGCAATACATGTTCGCATTGAAAAGTTCTCAGGCGAACAGTCAGCAAGTAAAAAACAAATGATCGTCATTTTCCAAACGTGAACTCTTTCCTACATGCTGTAACGGTGCCATATATTGCAAGTCGAAGATGGGCTGATGATTGATAATGAACGTAAATTGTATCACTCAAGGTTTGCTAGAAAGCTGTGAGATTCTTTACAGAATGCAAACGTTTCTGTATCAGGAACAATCCTGATGTAGTGTTCGAGCAGACTAAACAGACTTGCACGGTCTGAAATAAACCAATGCAGAAAATCTTTACAAGTTTTGATGAAATTCCAGAGTTTTATGACTACGCTCGTTGATGTGATTTGATGCCATTATGAATCAGGTAGGTAGCGACGGTACTCAGCAGAATAATTCAAGACCTTGTATATCATCGTTACTTCAACTTTGTTCCGTACTCTCGAAGCCCTTCCTTTCGATCGAACTACAATGCGTAGTAACCGATAGTAATAGTAACATGTGCAAACGGAAAATGTGAAACCTATTAGAGAATGTTTTAAAACTGAACAAACGGAAAGAACAAAGAATTCGCAACGAATTGCAAGACCAAGGCCCATAGCGAAACGGAAACAAAATGAGAGTGAATTTAACAGACTCCTATCTATGTTCTGAACTATACAACGAAGTCAAAAGGCGGTCATACAAGCAGTTGCAGGCGCGATGGCGGCCCAAGCGAGAGGAACCACGACATTGTCTTTGTTCCGAACGATTGGGTCAGCTTTCCAAATGCTTCTTTGACGCGCACGTTCCGCGTAGTAGTCGACCACACGCTTTCGAATGAAGTCAAAAGCCTTACGAATTCGGTTGGCAGCCATTGGGGTTCGTGAGGCTAGAGCGCGGTGGTGCGAGAGATAAAGGCAGATAGAGTTGGAAACAGTTAGCGGAGGAGTGTGGAGATGTTATTTAAGGAAAATGGAAAACTAGTCAGGCGATGCGTGACGTTCCTGACTGACCTTCCGTGAAATTAGATTTGGCAATACGTGAGAGGAAGGGTAAATCGAGCCAATGAAACAGCACCAAAAATCAATGTCATTAGAGCATGGTCACGTCCCACGTTTCGGCAGCTAGCACTCGTATAAAATTCAGGAAAACGCCACACAAATATCATTGATGTACCGTGCAGTAAATTGCCGGCCTAGTCATGACGATTAGATTATCATGCGGTCGTTTTGTTTTATCAAGCTCCGACGCACGGTAGAACAAAGCCACGCCATAATCGATGCTCATCTCTGAGTAATGTCGTCCCGTGTTCAGAAAGAATCATGCCAGCTTGCGCATGGGTGATACGAAATGCCGCAGGAACACGGAACAAAAACGGATTAAAAGCATCGAGGCATAAGGCATTGGCTTGACCTTCCACAAGAACTCGCAAGTATTGCATCAGCGTAACACGGAAAGATTCTTCCTCGAATATTCCATACCGAACAGGTTACTGTCGTGTAAACTCATCCGGCAAGCCAGAAACACTGTTCCGAAACAAGGACTTCACTACTGCCTTTGATGAATCATGCAGGAGCTCGAAGGATAGCGTGGCAGCGAGGCCATGAGGGCTCGTATCAAGACCGGATAACGGTCAACATATCGGCTACCACTTCATAAACGTATATCGTTATGAACACGACAGACACGACACGAGCAACATGGCAGTAAGTACTGCAAAAGGCTAATAGTATGATAGCGACGCAGCATGAAGTTTACTCGATTTCTCGATTTACATAATCGAGTGTCACATGCTCATCACGTCAGGCCATTTGCGCTTCCGCGATGGCCTCATAAATATCCTGATCTGGGTTGATGTAGGGCGTCAAAAAGCGGCTCGCCTCGAAATATGTGAACTGAGTTAGCAGGTAAGCGATGGTCAGTATGATTGCGAGGGCCAGCAGGGAGCCCCACGCGACGAACAGCGCGGTGATGGGCCCGCGATGCCTGCAATACGTGAACATGTACTGGCCCGCCAGCCTCGTGATGACCGTGCAATCCACGGCTTTCTTCATGGCCGGCACAATCCAGCGCTGCACGCTCTGCAGCTCCAGTATTGTTTCATTGGGATACAGGACCTTCAGCACGCCTATGGCCAGGTCGGAGCGCAGGAGCACAGCGAGGGAGTCGGCGGCCTCGCCCAGGTTGACCTGGTCGCCTACGAGTTGCTGGGGACACTGCAGTTTCGTGCGTATGAACAGGTTGCCGCCGACGTCGACGTCATCCAGAATGTCGGGCGGCCTCGACGCGGACTGTACGAGCACGATCTTCTGGAAGTCGGCGAGCTGGATGCAGAGGTCGCCCGCGACGACGGCCGACGCGGTGATGATGGCCACGCAGAACCAGCTGACGACGAGCGGGATGATGTAGAGCGTCATGGCGATGCGTTGGTGCTTCCGCCGCGGGAACGCGGTGGAGAACAGCAACAACACGCCGACCGCCAACAGCACGCACACGACCGCCGCCAACCAGAACGCGATGTTTCCGAAGTGCCGCAGCTGTGCGGTGAGCTTGCGAACGTTGGCGATGGTGCTCCCGAACCTGTCGCTCGCAGTCGTCAACGCACGCACGAACTTGGGCACGTCGAAGCCGGGGATGCCGCCGGGCACGATGTCGTTCGCGCGCACGATGAGGTTCTGTATGATCTCGAACGTGGCCACGCTCTGCGAGATGATGGCCGTGCCGGCGGAGTAGGAGAGGTCAACAACGTTCAGGAAGCCCGAGTAGAAGAAGTGGTTGGCCACGAACGCAAGGCCCACGAGGTGGACCGCCGCCGCGAACAGCAACAGCCCGCTCGCGATGCGCGCAAACCCCGCGGGGCTTAGCTCGGAGGAAGAGGACGACGACTGGTCGGACTCGGTGCCCTGCCTGACGTCGTTGCGATTCACACCACGCCGGCGCTTGCCACCATAACAGCAGTTGACGCTCGACGCGAACAACAGGCAGACCCCTGACACGATAACGAACGGCAGCGCGACGAGGATGATGGTAAACACGTACGAGCTGGAAAAGTCGAGCTTGTTCCCACGGCCGTAGCGGGGCCAGCCATGAAAGAAGGCGACGAAGGTGGACATCTCCAGGGGCGCGTTGTAATCGATGAGCGTGGGGTTGAGCAGGTCGCCGATGCGCGCAGCAACGCGGAGCGCCATGTCAGGCGAGGCTTAGGACGCGGGGGTGCACGGTGGCGGCGGCATGAAGGCGTGCGAAATGCGCGATACACAACCCGCAGAGACGTCCAGCGAGGTTAAAGAATGCGAAGAAAAAAGAGGTGCGCCGGCGAGATGGAGACGTTAATCAGGAGCGGCGATTTGACGACAACCTGGTACGGTCACCTACGGTAGACAGAATTCCATGTCTCCTCATACCGGCGTTGTGGTTGGACGGGTTCTTGCTGATATGCTAGCTCGTAGGCACTGCGTATTTTGGGATCGCACTGATGTCAACACATCCGCCCGTTCCGTCAACAACGACGCTCGCCCGACAACACCTGTCCGTTGCAACCGTTTAAGTATCTCCCAGCGATCCACTTCGCCTTCCACTCTCGTGTTCCGCTTCCCAGTTCCCAACGTGTTCTTTTTGAACTCCCTTGGATCTCGCGCGATCGATACCGAACCGACGCCCGGACCGTTCGCTTTTCGCCCGTCTTTCCTCAGTACACCGTCCGATGCTTATTGCAGCAACAGAGAACAACAAACCTGCCATAGCCTGCATTTAGGATGGAAGTATCCCGCTAACCGAGAGTTGGGCACCCACGTCATAGAACAACAATTTAGGTAGCGCCGCAGCTCTGTACTCTTCGTCCCATCCGCGCACAACAAATTCCCAGTAGCTTCGCGAGTCACTAGATAGATATAACATATGTCCCAACAGCGCGCAACGATTTACCGACGAAAAGCGACGCCACGCTAAACACATCGCCCGAAAAAGTTATGAAATCTAACGCCTCATCGGCGGCGGCGGAGGTGGCGGCGGTGCTCGTCCTCTACCCCCGGCCGTCGGCTTGACCAGTCCCGGAATGGGCGGGGGAGGCGGGGGCGCATTCTTGTTCACCTTGATAGGCTGCGGAGGCGGCGGGGGTGGGCGCGCAGACGGCCTTGCAGCTGGAGGTGGTGGCGGTGGCGCGGCCGGTCTCGCCGGAGCTGAGGGAGGCGGCGGAGGCGGCGGAGCCTTCGATTTCCCGGTAGTCGGCTTGACCAAGCCCGGAATGGGCGGTGGCGGTGGCGGCGCATTCTTGTTCACCTTGATCGGCGCACTAGTCGATACTGGTCGCGACGGTGGTACAGCCATCATCGCTGACGCACCCGTACGTTGTGTCGCCGTCGGCGGTGGTGGTGGCGGAGGAGACTTGCTCTTACCCTTCGTTGGTTTCACCAAGCCTGGGGGCGGCGGCGGGGGTGCCGGCGCGTTCGCTGGTGGCGGGGCAGGAGCCGACGCACTGGCGGCTGCCGCCACGGTCTTCTCTGCTTTTGCGGCAGCTTTCGCGGCCGCCTTCTCGGCACGACGGGCAGCACGCCTCGATTCTTTCGAAGCTTCCGCAGCCGTTGCGCTTGCACTCGTTGCGGCACCTTCCTCTTCAGCCGCACCTGGCTCCTTACCACGGCCAAACAACTTCTTACCTCGACGCCCAGCCGCGGCACTACCCGCAACCCAGGTTGTGTCATTGTTCTCTTCCGCTCGCGTACCACTAGCCGCAGCGCCATGCGACGCCTCACTAGCTTCGTTTTCATTCTTCTTTGCGAATCGTTTCCCACGTTTGCGCTTGCTATCATTCGCCGCGGCCGCTGCTGCGACGGTGGCACCCGCTGCTGCCCCAGCGGCAGCGGCACCAGCCACAACAGCCGTGCCCCCAGCGGCGCCCTTATCGGTAATATCCATACCAGCCGCAGCGACAGTTTCATACGCCTTCGGACTCCTTCTCGCCAAGAACCGTCTATTCCCTTTGGTCTCTGCCGGCTCTTCAGTGATGACCGGGTTCGCCGTTGCGGAAGTTCTTCGCTCCACCTTGGCAGTTTCCGTAATCGGTGTCGGTAACTCCTCTCCAGGCATACGGAACACATTCGTTGCAGGCTGCGCCGCCACCGAGCGCGGCGTAGTCGCCGGGAACCCAGAACTCGGCACACGCTTGCTGCTGCGACGCGAGCTTCTACCTGAAGACCGCTTCGACACATTCTCCTGAGTGGGCTCCTCGGTCGTCGTACTGACAGGCAGTGCAACATGCTCCTCAGATTTCTGCGCCTTCGCACTCCCTGGCTCAGATTGTCCAGCATCCTTGCTTTGCCGTTCACTGACGCGACCGAACACGCCAGAGAACGCCTCATAAATATCCTCGTCCGGCTTGATGTAGGGCGTTAAGAACCTACTCGCCTCGAAATAAGTGAATTGAGTGAGTAGATACGCAATCGTGAGTAATATGGCGAGTGCCAGCAGCGACCCCCACGCAACGAACATCGCCGTGATGGGACCACGATGGCCACAAAACGTGTACATGTACTGACCCGCCAATCGTGTGACGATGGAGCAATCGACGACATTCCTAATGGCGGGGACCAACCAACGTCGCACCTGATCAAGTTCGGCTTCAGTCGTCCTGTTGTTAGGATACAGCATTCGTAATACGCCCACGCTAAAATCGGTTTGCAATACGTTTCCAATTGTGTTGGCAGTTGCAGCGAGCGGAATTCCACTGCCGACAAGTTGCTGCGGGCATTGCACATTGTTCTTGATTAACAGATTGCCTTGCACGTTCACATCGGCGAGGAGGCTTGGAGGCCGACTGTTGGCCTGCACCAGGACAATCTTCTGGAAGTCGGACAGCTGCACGCAGAGGTCCCCTGCGACAGTCGCGGAAGCGGTGATAATCGCCACACAAAGCCAGCTCATCACGAACGGCACGACATAGATCGACATGGCGATGCGCTGGTGTTTGCGTCGCGGGAATGCCGTCGAGAACAGCAACAACACGCCTATGACCAGCACAATATACACACCAGCGGCGAGCCAGAACGCGATATTCCCGTACGTGCGAAACTGGCCAGTGAGCATCACTACGTTTCCCGCAGTAGCCCTGAATTGCTGTTGAGCACGAATCAAATTGTTGGCAAGACGAATGGGATTGAACTCTGCTACCGGGATAGGCACACCCTGCCGAGCTAGACTATCAACGCGGACCAACACATTGCGTACGACTTGCAGCACTCCCACAGCCTCCGTGGTGATGGAGGTGGTGGCGGACTCCGACAGATCAATAACGTTGGCTACACCACTGTAGAAGAAGTGGTTGGCGACGAAGGCAAGCCCCACGAAATGAGCAGCGAGTCCAAACATGACCACGCCACTGAGAATTCTCAGACACCCAGTGCCATTGAGGTCGTAAGACGAAGCCTCGGAGAGGTCGTCGGCGTCATGATCAGTGTCGTAATCGAAGCCTTCGCGTTTCACACCTCGACGCTTAATGCCGCCATAACACAAGCCAACGATTCCAGCGAACAATGCGCACAGTACTGCGACAATGACGAACGGCAGTGCCACGAAGAACGCCGACACGGCGTACGCCGGGGTGAATTCGAGTTGATTGCTGCGGCCGAATCGAGGCCAGTCATGGAAGAACTTGACGAACGAGGACAGCTCGGTGGGGTTGTTGTAATCGTAGTAGGTGGGGTTGAGGACGTTGACGATGCGTGCGGCCAGGCGGGGCGACGGCGCCATGGCGACAACGTGCGCGTGCACGGCTGCGGGCGGCCGAGTGGTGGGTGCGGCGCGGCGGGCGAGTGCGGCGCGACAATGTGTGCGAGAATTGCGAGGAGACCGCCCAGTACGAGCGCACGCGTCTCAAACGGTAGGTTGACTAGGCACAACAGTGTATTGGACAGTACATAGCGTGTGCACGCCTTGGTGCCACGTATCTGCTGGCATTTGATTTCACTTTGATTTCCGTTGCAGAACGGCACGCAGTTTTACAGCTTTCCTCGACGTATCATTCGTCGAATCAATCTGGCGTCCCTTTTGTGCACCAATTTTTTGCATTTTATTGCCCCCGCTCATCGTCCGTGCTCTCCGTACTTCTACTACGCTGACCTCCGCCTGAGATTTTCTAGCGTCTCGTAGACATTAGCTGCAATGCCCGGAACTAGCAGTCTCACGCGTAGGCGATACATACGGCGATGCAGGAAATGTAGAACTTTAAAATGTCACAGCAACACAACCGTAGCACGCACGGTCACGAAATGGTAGGCGGGATCATTACTAGCGGACTCACTCTCTACTCTAGATGGGGCTTGCTCGTTTTCCAGGCGATGGAAGGCAGGGTCGAAATCAGGCGGGCGAGTAGCATCGTCGTGCAGCGTCGACTTCGGGAACATGAGATAACATTTGGCTTCTTCACAGTCCTTCTGTATCCGGAACGGCACCACACCCTTGCACCCGCCATAGACAAACATCGCGCACTTGCCGGTCCATCGGTCGTAGTAGAACCGCCGAAAAAAGCCCTGGCAATTCCCTGGGTCCGGGATCAACGCGCACTCCGGCGCCGCCGTCGGACCCGGTGGACGCCCCACAGCGCTCGCCACGCCGATTGCGCCCGCCGCGATGGTCAGCGCGCATAGCGCCCGGCGACGTCTTCGTACTGTCATGATGTTGCGTGCGTAAGACGCGTTGAGCACAAAGCTGTGGGGAACACACAGAATGATATGTCGGCAAGTGACTACAGTACAGTACTGCTCGACGACTGTAATGGTACTCGTAGGGCTCGTACGGGGACCCTAGCTTTGAATGCATCCCCCGCTGTACTGTAATTCTCAGTGCAGTTGAGATTCTTAAAATACTGCACTGTACTGCACCATATACCGTAACTGCTTTTGTTTCCCTCTTCTCCATCGCACCCGCATCCTGTTCTCCTTCTTCTTCTTCTTCGCCATCTACGCCATCGATTTTAATAAACTCACTGTACTTCCAGCACACTGTAGCTTTTGTATGCTACCGTTAGTATCTTTCAACTTTTAGTAAATCAACGGCTTGGCCGCCTGGCTTCGCCGGCGTAGGGCCACTACCGATGCTGTTGACGCGATGTAGTCAAACAGTGGCGTGTTGTCGCGGTGAGGTGGGATGAGGCAAAATATCTGATTTTGATTACTTGGAAATTTCACACGAATATCTTTGTCCCATTTCCAAACTGAAGGTACATAAAATTCGAAATATTTCCATTGTTTTTTCTTGTTTGGGAAAGATCGTCATCCAACGTACAGTAGAGGACACCTCGACTTCCTTATTTCTCAGCTCAGTTTCATTACCTTGAATCTTTCCGTACAGTACAGTTCAACCTTTCGTACAGTATGGTGAAATCCGACCCATTTCTGATTGTTCTGTCGATAGGTGTCGAAGCGGTACGGAAAGAGTGTTAGACGTTTCGTAAACCGATGGAAACAATTCACGATGTCATCCGGGATGCAGTAGAAAATGGGGTGCGAGTGCTCGGATATTCGTCACTTAGAGGAAACACCTCTGGTGATATTTCCAGGGCGGCATGAATCTCACTCACGCCTCTTCTGTTGCGCAAACCGCCGAATGTCTTTTTTCGAAAAAGGAACTTGGCGAGCTTTTACCCTTCTACCCGAAAAAATATCTCCTAGCCGGTTAACAACTGGGTGTAGCAATTGCAGGTTGCTTGAGAGTCTAGAACAATCCTTTTGATGGTCCTCTACTTCTTCCGTTATCAGCAAGTGTGGAATCGAACCGATGGAAACTCCCACATGGCTAATCGTAACCGGATGAACTCTTACTGTTAAACATTTTGTCAATCAGTCGTAGGAATGTACTGTAGTATAACAGCGGCTGTGTGTACAGTGCAGTACATCAGTCTGATACGTAAGGCCCTTTGATGATGGGACGATTTCCGACGTGCTCGAGCACGCTATTCCTGAACAGGACATTCCCCCACACTTCCGCAAGTAGTAAACCTCCAACTGCAAGGGTTTTCAATCGATATGTCGTCCTATTATACGGGAACCGGCTTTGTGTCGACAAAATATCGCTTTTCAGCGAGAATTCTCGCCCTTGTTGGTGGTCAACATAATTTGATTGCTCGTGAAATTCTACATTGCAAAATTATGAATTCTATGATAGTAAGAGACATTCATTTGATTAGGTAAACACGCAAAATGGAGTTCGTGTTCCAACTTGATCCAAGCTCAAATGAGAATTTATGTGTTAGTTTCGACCATGTGTCAAAGGGACGGAGGGAAAAAATGGAATATGCGTTCTGAAGTGCACAGAGTTAGACCAAGAAAAGGCAATCTACTGCAGCGTCTACTCACCTTTAGATGAGAAAATAGCTTCATTGCTAATATCTATGAAAGATCGCAGATCATCAATGAACAGTTAGTGTTTGTTGAACTACGGTTCTCTTTGACGTCTGAACCGCACAATCGAGACTTTTTTCGTCGTGAATCTTGTAGATATGTATGCCGGTCGTGTACTGATCAATCGGCACGTTGTATGCCGTGTTTCTTCTAGTTCCTTCATTAGATCATGAGAGATGGACGGCGAGTTGGTCGAACAATTTCTTCTACAAAAAGCAAACTACTCTTACCTACGCCCGAGTATGCCCGTAGACGAGAAATATGCCACTCCCACACCGCCGCCGACTCTGTGGGAGTGGCGGATTTGCCTTGTTTTCGGGACAGAAAATAATTTCGTCAGTTCGGAAGCTTGAAATAGACTTGCTGCGAAGCTTCATCGAACTAGATCATTGGCATGACAGCTCGGCATTGCTACGTTTTAGGGTACGTCATGTAGAAATAGAATGATCAATGTGGTACAGTATGGAACGCGTAAGGCAAACTAGCCCAAGTATTACTTCGATGGTTCGTTTGTGTAGTGCTACGGCTGCATGTGCAGGGGCTCGTTGAAATTTTTGATCTGCAGTAGGAATTAAATGATTATTTCGTTTAGAAAACTGGTTTGAGTTTATGATAGAAACTATGAACTACGTTTTGACGGTCGTTAAGGCCTTACAATCTCGACGGTCGCTTACGACACTTTACTACGTATTAAATTAGAAATACTCGGTAGTTTGCAGTTTTGCAAGGCAACGAGGAATTCCAGAGTGAATGCTTTCCACTGGAGATTGCTAAGCTAGCGGATGGCAATAACCCTCGGAATGCCAGCTTTATCACGTAAACTTAAAAATTTAATTGTGATTATTACGGTATTTGCCTTGTTTGGCATTGCTGCTCCTCTCGGGCATCACGGAAAAGTGGCGCAATATTCCTCTGGAATTTCGAATCTCAGTAATCGAGCGATCACAGGAATACTGGTGAGTGTGGCGGCCACAACAGTGCTAGTTTTATGTGTATGTTGTACGTTTTGTCGATGTTGCTGTTGATACGAAAGGAGTGCATCATATCCGACGGCGAAAATTGGGTAAAACAGTGATCGCATGGTGTCGTTTATGTCGTTATGTTGGTAGTTCAGAGTAATTGTTGATTGTAGGATCAGGAAATAGCGACGAGGTAGAGAATTATTTCATTAATTTTTCAATATCACTCGAACGTCTAGTCTAATCAAGAACAACTGAAAATATGCGAGTGGAATTGAAGGCAACAGAGGTAGCCAAAAATCAGGACAATCCCGACGAGCGTTTGAGCAAGGTGTTCAAAGAACGATTAGAAAAATCTACCGTAGTTGTGTTCGATTCGTCTTGTCTGGACAAATCAAAAACCGAGAGGGAGTTTGCGAGGAAAGAAGAAATTCAACTCATTGTTGCCATCTGTCATTACGAGAAGTACGAGATTAGATTCATTTGCGAATCGTTTATGAAAACCAGGTTCACAGTTGTTGGTAGAGTTGAATGAGGAAATGGTTTGTGTAGGAAACTCATTCTATTTCGCCGTATGAAACTTATGACATTATAATGTATCTGAGCGGGGCACAGCCGAGGATCTTGCAAACAGTTCCGTGTTGAAATGTGTACTACTCTGTTTTTAGTCAGGAAATGAGCCTCAAACTGGATAATGATACCACGCAATGTGATTTCGAATCAACCACTCGTAGCTTGGCAATCATCCACCGGCTTACTTGGGTTCTTCACATTTCTCACGTTTTCCTGTATCCGACAGTTACAGTCCAATATTTTGTTCATCTTATCCTCTTTCCGACTCCTACAGTGGAGTCAACCATGTGTCCAGAATGAGGGAGTGCAATCATCTTGTTCAGACGTTCTCATATAACAAGCACCTACGCAGCATTCTCCGTACACTTCCGCGCACGTTACTATACCTCCCTCTCTTCAGCTCGACTACGGTAGTTGCAAATTCATTACACAATTTTCCGGATTTATCTGCTTCTAAATTTGTCTAATCTAAAAACTTTCCTTGAATGACAGTAACAGTTAATCACTGCACGATCGAGTTGGTCATGCAGTGTACGGCGAAATATTAAACAACACTAGGCGCAGCACAGCGTTGGAAGGATAATGCACAAAAAGAAGAGTGGAAGCAATGAACATGTGCGAAATCCGATTTCCAGGTCGAATTCCTGTACTGAAGAACAATTTCCACTTGAATGTAAATCGACTGGATCTCCATTCGAACAGTGTATTATGGATGGCTATGGTCATATGCCGCATAAACTTATGAGCTTTTCTCTGTATGCTCCACCGTATTAGAACGCAGCCGATGTTCAATTTTCCCATCTACCTCCATCTCTTCCTCTGCATACCTACAACAACGAGCATGGGTGCTCCGATGTCTGCGTCCTCGTCATCTGTCTCTTCGGTCTCGTCTTTGCCTGCTGGACTTGTTGTTTGGGCTAAGCTCGGTGGTGTTTGGTGGCCCGCACGTATAATTGACCGAAACGGTCTTCGACATCTTGATACCGCACGCACTTGGACTACTGCCGGACGAGGAAAGCGAATTGTCAATTTTTTCAAGTCTGGAAGTACTATGCAATTGTACGATGTATCTGCTTTGAAAGAATACACTTCTCACATGTCTCTCGTAAATCAAGCAGGTCGTTCTCGAGGCGCTGTCTTTCTCGCTTGTCAAGATGCTAATTATTGGATTCATCGACATGGACATCGCTTTCAACAACAAAGAGTTCGAGACCCTGGATTCCTTCTGAATTCTATCGAATTCGCTGGAAATCTTGCGCAAGTAAAGAATCATCACAGGAACGCACGCTAGCTATCCACTAATACACTAAATCTTCGTTGCACTCTGTTTAATCCTCTTTTATGCGAGCAGCTCGTGCAATTTTTGCTTTCTCTTTTTCTATATTCCATTTTGGAACGTTAGACACACGTAAAGGGTCTGAGTTCGTAAGTGATTTTACGAATTAAGTCAGTTAGGACAGCAGGGATGGAGTGTGAGCGTGCGGCAGAATCAGTGAGTCGTCGGAGAAAAAAGCAACGTGCTACAAGCATTTCGTGGGAGTCATAAACGTATCACTTATGAATGGCTGAAAAAGAGCCGGTCATCAACAGCGGAAATCAACATCTCTTCATACAAGTCGCGGTTCACAGGAGACAATCAGTTATTCTGGATAAAATCGAATTTCTGGCACGAAGGCAATGTTCGTAAATTTTCGCAATGTGCATAGGATTTCTCGCTCTCGAAAGAAACATCCCGTAACACTCAACAATCCCTCCAGTTGGCGTGAGTTTAGTGTTCATTACAAACTATCGTATCATATTCTGAATGAGCTGTGGTATACAAATCATATATACGATTACGTCGAAATGGAAATTTGTGACTATTATTGACTGAATCTTCCTGCTATTTATGATTCGCATCTTCATTTCGTGCGAATATTCTTGAGTTCGAGATCTAACGGGCATAATCCATGCTTGGTTCGTACAAAACAAACGACAGTTATCGTGCGGTCGGCGAGGATGATCTCGAATCGAGGAATGTATTTGTTTTTCTACATAAGATTTTAGTACAGTCAATGAATCACATTTTCGCGATTCTTGTTTCCGTAGTTCCAGTAATTATGAAGGAACCGATGTTTGGAGGGGATCAATGGAAGTTGCATATGTAAATGGGAAAGGAAGACAGCTCGAATCTCGATTGGGTTCGTTGATGTCACCTTGTCTACGCAGGACCATTTTCAGAAAAGAAAATCAAGATCATGCAGACGCGACGTGCATCATACCTGGGACGCTCTCAATACTTTGATTTGGTATGGGCGCTAAAGTGTCTAATCAAACTCTAAGAATTTGAGATCAAAATCGAGAGACCCATCCACTCCATTATGTTAATTTAAAACCAGCAACCATAGAAATGATTTGCTGTCAAAGGATTGATGCGTTCGTACGAATAAGCGTCGTTTTGTCCTCATATAATGAAAGCTAATGGCGTTTTCACCAGTGGCTTAGAAACAAGGGTTCGTCCACCCGTGGCTGTACAGTACAAGGTACCAATCACCTAGCAGAACTTCGCATTTTGAGCCTGTCAAATTTGCTTCCTTTATGTTTTACGGTATAAAAACTTTCCACGATTCCAGCCAGGTTTTGTTCTTCAATCATCGAACGTATTTCGTAAAAGGTTTCGTACCGCTTACTACAGTGTATTTCGAGCTAAGCTATACCCTCCCCCTTGCGAGTTTTAGAAAATTCGTACCCACTATTGTAAATCTTGAAGCGTGTTTCATGGCAATGGTTCGGCAGCAGAGAATAGAATCATCACGTAGAAGGCCTGAGAATGTTGTATTCACATAATGTTGCTTTTGGATGAATATGGTTCAGAAACAGACTGCGTCTAAAACACTAATTCAAGGAAATCATTCCTAGTGTATTGTTACTATAAAACGAATCTTCGAAAAATAGTATAATTCCAGAGTAGAATTATTAGGAACATCTATTTAGCCAAGTAAAGTGGGTTTGCTGGAAAAGTGGTTCTACACATATTAGATTTTTTACGTGAGAGATACAGTTGTATAATTCAATTGCAAATAGCAATTATTTAACATTATCCAAAGTGATTATCGTTAAACAGCTCGACATTTCTTTCAGAAATTCTCACAATCCTGAAATGGGGATACAAACCCTCTCGAGAAACGGTAGCTGGACGATGATTTCCAACGTATTTACCTGTTTTCAACATGACAGGCTCACAATCAGGCTGACTGGAATATTTCTCTATAGACTGCAAATTTCAAGTTCAGGCTTCCAGCGTGTTTACATGAACTTTGATCGAATCAGGAAAACTGATATCACTTCAACTTATTCAATCACAGAGCGCGACGAAAAATCCCAGAAATGCGGGATCTGAATTAGTGTGGAAGAATATTTCAAAGCACTTGGATTGTAGGGTTATTTGTAATGCTGTAATACCCCAGTAGTTCATCTCGAATTTAGGGTTTACGAATCAGAATGTAAACAAGTCTAGAGTTTTTCAAACGGAACCGGGCATACTAGATCAGGCACCATACCACGGTGGAATTAGGAAATGTGATACAGTCTGAGTAACAAGGCTGGTGTCATACGAGAAATAACAAAGCTGCAAAAAAAACGAGTGAGAAATATTTTATGCGTGGAATATCCACGTGATCGAAAATGTTTATCTCAATCAAGAGCCTCGCTCAATTACCTGTTCCAGAACAGTAGACTTACGAACATTAATCACTAAATGAAAACAAAACAATGAAGAGTGTCTACATAGAAATTAAGTTGATCCCATATTGGAGTACATACTATCGAGGTACTTTCAATACCGGATGATATGATTGAAGAAAATATTTACTTAAATTGATCGAAGGCAGGGTAAAGGAAACTGTGAAAGACACACTGAGAAAAAGTGTTCGCTCTATATTTTCTCATAATCAAAATCATAACCTCTACAAATCTCATAACGTTTATTTCATGACAGATTGGCACTGAATAGGGCTATTTGGTACTATTGCAAACATGTTAATATTATCCGACTAAGCACTTTTAAATACTGAAAGATGCGAAGAGACTCTAAAGAAATCATCAATTTAAATTATGGATCGCACAAGATTTCCAGAATTCATGGATTTAAGCAAGGAAATCCCAGGAACGGCGTCTTCATGAAACCTCAGTACGTCAAAATTAAAACGAGATGATTGTGCCAATTTTTAAGAGAACCGAATAAATATCAAGAAGCCTATTTATGTGAATCGTATTTACTGTATTATCACCGTTGCCGTCACAGAATAGCGGATCGCCGCGCTCATTATTCTGTGTGTCTAGATGGAGTGATAGAAGTGCAAGAGAATCTGTAATGGTAGCGTCCTCGTCTACAATTACTGGGAGTAAGTATCAAATTGTAACCAGTCAACACAAATTTTCATTTTTGCAGGTCTTAAGGAACATGACATAGAGTGCTATGAAACGCGTTCTTCGACACAAAAATGGATTGAAGCACAACAATGATCCGTTGGATTCATTGCGGATTTTTTTTGAAAATTTATGACCCAATGAAGCATACCCATTATAAGAGAGGAAAAACTGAAATCTGGCATTGGCTCGATTCAAGAATCATTCATCTTCCCGAGAAAGAACTAGCTGCTGAGCGTTATTTCACACTTAGACAAATAGGGACTTCTTGCAATAATCTACAGTATGGAACTTATATTTGGAGCATAATCATATGGAAAATTTCATGCTAATATCCCATTCGTTTTTTATTTTCTTCGATCATTCTGAAAACGAGCAAAAGTGATGATAAATTCGCAGAGCTTGGAAATAGCACAGGTGGTGTATGCTGAACTGTTTGGTGGTATTTTTGCCGTCGTCATATTAATATTCCTCTATACTTATGGTATTCTATTTATGAGTTTAGTGATGGAATACATTTGACGACGGAGCAATCCCTAATTTTCCTCAAAAATTTCTTCATTATTTTTTGCATTTATCTTGACGCATCGTGCGAAAGAGAAAAATCAAAAATTTGTTTTAAATTGTAAATGCATAAGCTGTTCTACGAAAAGCGCCCAAGACTGGAGGAAGCTGCAATATTTCCAGTTTTCAGGATCTCTACACACTTAGCATTTGACGGCTTTTACGAATGCTGGTAATGAAGTAGATGTATTTTTGCCGACGAACTGTACCACGTTCAATAGAATTTGCCTTTTGAAATTATTTGAAAATGCTGATCATCAAAAGATGGCCAAATACTTGTGCATTTTGAGAACTCCCTGGAAAGACATGACAGTCGATTTAGACATAGTAAGAGGATCGTGAATCCAAACGAGGAAGAAATTGTTCGGAGCTGGGGAAAATTCAAAAAGATTAAATCCTAGTTTATTACAAAAAAAATGTGGAATGACAAATTTCATTGTGTCAACCGCACCAATCGCTATTGAGTTGGTTTTGCGTCTTTCCTGTAATACTGCAGTGCCCGATACACAGAAATAAATATCAAATTTTTCCATACAGACAAAATGTTAAGGATTTTTCATGTGACAGTGATGAATTGCCCTTGGTTGTATTCTAGCACCGGAATAGTGTCTTCTGACAAGGTTTGCTGCTGTGCTACTTAAATTTTCTACAAGTTTATTCATCAAGCACATTTCACTCGTGGGCGTTTCTTTCAATTATCCATTCCCAGTTCGGCTCGGGCACTGCGTCGTACAGGTATTAGCGATACTGAGAATATTTAATATGTATTTCGCGTTATGGCAGCAAAAACAGTTTCAGGCTATGAAGAAATACAATTATATATATTAGATAAAGCATGAAATTTCATCACTAAAATTCTTGACCGAGGTACCCAGATGCTAAAGTTTATAGCTCATATTGTCAGGTTGCAGAAAAACGCGTGGGTATCATTCGTACTCGATTCAGTCTTCAGACTGAAACGAAACCATCAGATTTGTTTTCTATTCTAAAAATTTTCCTAGTAACGCTCAGATTAAAAAGACTGATTTTTTAGATCTGCAATTATTCCAATATACTATGAAGTGATAAAAATTTCTCACTGGCGAATATTTTTCGATAGCCGAAACAAATTTTGTGAAGAAGGATTGATGCTAACGCAGGAGGCGCGCATAGTTTTCATAATCGAATACAGCTTATCTTATTTTGAATTCAAATCATCAAATTATCTATTACTTCAATCTACTCAATTTTTACTACATAAGGCTCTCTTCCATCTCCCAAAAATGGGCCGTAAAATCCATTAGTCTTGCGTTTTTGGTACGCACACCGCCAAATTGAATCCAAAGGCCTTTGTAAGTGAGGTCTTGCAGAATGATACTTCGCGACTGTTTAGTTCTGTCCAGCCAAGCAAGCCCTATGGCTTATGTGTGGAAGCCCGTCTCTGGGTTCACGAACTTTTTGTCTGTGGTTCACCGTTCCCTGAACGCACTTGTGGTTCAGGATTTTCTTGTACGCAGCTAGTCCTCAGATAATATCTTGCTTTTGGCTTCGACACTATCTAAGGTCAAAGATATTTTTATAAGCTTTTCTGCTATTAATGACATTAAATCGAGTAGAAGTGTTACGTTCGTACAAACCGAGATCCAACGGCCGTCTGTTTCTTCCGTTTCATCGTCGCCTTCACTCTTTTTTACTCCTCCTCAGCACCCGTCCCATTATCCAGACGTGAGCGGCTTCTATTGTGCTTTATTCTACCTTGAAAGCAATAGTCCTATACTTAATCAGGTTGGTCACAGATTCCAATCGTTTTCCGCTGAAATTGATAACAATAGAACAAACTTCTCAGAAAAACAACATCTACTTGGCGATATATTGCTTGCTGTGATCTGCCTTGACCATTCTCTGTTCCATAGTATCTTGACCGCAGACAAAGTGTCAAAAAAGCGATAGAGTTTCTTTTATAGAAAGGTTAGATTTCGTACGATTTTTACATGAAGATATGTGCTAGACTTATTCGTGCTTCTGATAGAGCTTGTTACTGTGCACTGCTATTGAGCATCTCCAAGACATTATTATTTCACCGTTTTTTGCTTTTCTTGCGAATTTGTAACGTCTTATTAACACAGGGATTTCCTTGTTTTATAGGGAGTAATAGAGCAGCAGGGTCGAAGATAGTAAGGACTGTAGTAACAAAACGGCATTTACCTCTATTTTCAAGGGTTGTTAGTGAAAATCGATCAACTTCATAGTGTAGCGTGTAAGCCCCAATTTCAGTTCAATCTAAAGTTCTTCGGTTCAATGCTACAGAGAACCGTCTTTTGTAACGTCACAAATGGATCGTTCATAACAATGATTATTGATGCATGCAAAATGTTTAAGGGGAAGCGCTCACTGCGCCAGCACCAAATGATTTTAGGAGTTCAGTAAAAGAACTAGAATTCCATATGTCTTTTTCTGCTGACGAATAGAAAGTATATGTGCAGTTCAATCGTCGAATAGCAGGCTCTTTTCTGGATATTTGTGTATTTATTATTCGCTCATAATTGCAGATTCAAAGTGTCAGTCAGACATTTTCGCACTTAGTGAACTCCCCAATGGTTTAGTGCTATAAAAATTCCTCAACATTTTTAGCCAATTGTCAATAGCAAAACGAAATCCATTTCCATCCGTTGAGATTTTCGAGCATTACTACACATTCGTTATCTCTGAATTTTCCTGCAATTGTTTCACAAAGAAGGCTTATCCCTTTGCGAATAAATTTACCTAAAAACAGATAAAGCTATGACAGAAGATATAATTTATTTATGCATGCAATTTTGCACATGTGATCCAGTAGGTTTGAATCAGAGGGGGACGTCTGGTATTTGTTGAAAGTTCCGTCGCTCCGTGTTATCAATGATGAAAAGTATTTGGGTAACTCTTAAGCCAACTCAGAGGTCTAATCGAAGTGTTTGGTCTCCAAAATTTTGGACATTTATCCAAGCACAAGAAAAACTGATATAGTCATTGCCAAACTATAAATAATTTTCTTATAACAATCTGATTCGACAATGTTTCCAATAATTATCAATAAGAACTTCTACCCATAATTGTATTTGCACGGAGAATACTACTAGAGATTGTTGAATTGTTTGTAATTCTGAACATTTTATAAAGAAGACTCGGTGTATTCAGCTTCAAACAAAGGATATTTACTTCCTACAGTAGCATGGTCTGTGGTTTCTACCACAGAAGTAGAAATCCAGTAAAGAACATTGCAACGTTGCGGTGCACGACAAGGTAGAATTCAAAGAGAGAACTTGATGATGAAGATGTGTTCGCCTTGGACAAAGTTGTCCAAATCTTATTTATTCGAGTGGATAGGACGATTTAACATGATTCAACTGTTGCGAAGAGACATGTGAGAAAACTGAGATTGAATCAGTGAGTTGATCAGGGTCACTGAACTAACAAGGTCAGCCTCATCGTCTTCACCACAGTATGTGCACAATTGAATCATTCTCTTTTTGAAATTTTGCAATAGTCTAGTATTAGAGCCGTGTTGAATTCTTGCTCACCAGTCATTGTTTCTAGCATTTATTTCTCAGTATACTGCCTGTCTAGACAACTGATAACGCAGATACTTGAATATGAGACTCGTACGTGTCTCTTACAGTATCCAGGGTGCTAATGCATTGCCTCATACTTGCTTTCGAACCCAATTTCTTTGATTCAGATTCTCCTGGTCATTGTCTACAAGATATAAAATAGTCTCTGGTTGTTGAGTGACTCTAGAAACTGTGTTTACAGTTGAATTTCTTGCGGTTTTTAGAATTCAATTTTAGACCAGTTACATATCTGGAGGTGAGTGCTCCGTTGTCCTGATTCTGTTCCGCGTTTACATCCTCGAGTACAGCTGATTTCTGGATCCATGAAACATGATTTCGCCAAGTTGCCATAGTTACTACTGTGTCGTACAACCTGGCATAGTCACTACAGTACTTTATTCGAAATACTATGGGGAGCCGCTGCGCTGTGCGAATATCCAGATCCCCGTGCTCCACAAATTAAAGAGGTTCAAATTGTGTAGTAGTAAGTTCAGCTTACTCGGAGGTTGAACTGTATTAACCTACAGTATCCCTTGCCCTCGTATCGAACGTGGTGGTATTGACTTGAAGTTCCATGTTTCCATAGCCTAGAACTCAAGAATATTGCGGCAACTAAAGGGAAGGGGTTACTGTGAAAAATATGTACCGATAAGATTGCTCACGAGGCATAGAGGAATTGCTCGGTATAATAGAACCTAACTATTTTCCTACTCCGTGGCCAGAAAAGTGCATATTTTAGTAGTGCTGATCACATGACGCATTGAGAGTTTTACCGAATTATGATAGTCCCGCACGTACGCGAAAAAAAGAACAAGTTGGAGCGATTCGTTATTCTCAAGAGGACTTCATGACTAACAGAAATGTACCGAAGTTCCTGAGAAACGCCATTCGTCCCACCGGCACGAGAAACTAATCGGTGTATTTTACCAATATATTCGGAGCAGATGTCTCCAATTTGTGGTGAGATAAACCAAGTACGATCATCCAATGAATCGTGACCTTTCACTGTTTGTACCCTGCTATGAACGCAGATCCATTGCTGTTGTCAGTTGGGACCACGAAGTTACTAAATTTCTGTAGTCGTGATTCAGTACTACACATTGTATTGCCGGATTCTTGAACTGTTGCCTGCGACAAGCGTTGATTTCATGCAATCGAAACAGCGGCTATTTCTGGCGTTTCGTGATTACGTTGTCAAGACGCAAGGAAAATTACACCAGTAGATATTTCGACGATTCAACACCCAACTGAACTACTTCAAGCTTGTGCTGCAAGAGAGAGAGGGAAGTGATTGGAATAACAGAGGGATGGCGTGAGTAGCGAGTTTCACAGACTTCCTAATCCAGTAAATTTAGTGAATGCAGCTTGCCAAAGTGCCACGGCGAAAGAGCGGCGATGTATTGGTAGCGTCCGACAAAGTACGACGATGAGGGATGGATGTGAGGGATCTACTAGGCGACGATTCCAGCGAGTGCTTCATCACGGGCGCTCTTCTCTGCTTCGAGCAGCTCACGACACTCGGCCTTAGACTTCTTGTAAGCTTCGAGGAGCGGCGCCAACTTCTCATTGGCATCGGCCAGGCTCTTCGTAGCCTCGTCTTCGTTTTCCGTATTGATTTTGCTTCTGTTTGCGGCGGCCGTGGTGGTGGCATTCGGTCGACGTGTAGGATCGACGACATCTACCGTCATCCATAGGATGCAATGGAAATGAGCGCATGCGACACTGGCGACACGTGCCGAACTTCCAATGATCACTTGCACCGGCGTCGCACTCTTCCCGTTTCCATTGTTCCCTAGTTGTCCATAGGTGTTGTTTCCCCACGCAAATACTTCATGTGCGGATGTAAGCACCATGGTGAAGTTGTGGCCACATTTCACGTCAATCACCGAACGACCAACAAGCGCTTCTACCAGCTTCGGGCGAGCTGCATCGGCATAGGCACCATGGCCACACTGCCCATCGCCACCACAACCCCAAGTATAGACACTTCCAGTGTTCGTCACAGCCGCACTGTGCCTGTCACCACTGGAAATCGCGGTGACAACAAGCCCAGCCAAACCGCCAATAACACGTGGTGACAACAATGTATCGCCTTTGCGACCACAACCCAACTGCCCAAACTCGTTGCTTCCCCATCCGTAGACTCTGCCGGCCTTTGTGACTGCGAACGAGTGGCGATCACCACAAGACAACGCCACAATCTTCTGCCCAGACAACTCAGAAATGACAGTCGGTAGTTCCCTATCCTGCGTATCGCCCAAACCAAGCTGGCCATGTGCACCCCAACCCCAACTCCACACCTCGTCATCTTCAGTGAGCACCAAGTTGTTGTGATAGCCCGCAGTGACAGCCACCGCCTTGTGTCTCAACAGCGCTTCCACACAAGCAGGCTGCGCCCTGATTTTCTCATCACCATGCCCCAAGCGGCCATTCTTCCCACCACCCCAAGTGAAGACCAACCCACACTTTGTGCGTGCGATGGTGTGATATCGCCCACAACAAACCTCCGCCACAGGTAAGGGGTCGCCAGTGACGACTTCCGCCCCGACAATAACGGGCACCGCATCAATGCTGGGCGGTACTAAGTACACCTGTTGCGGGTCACACATATCCGTGCGGTCACCCAGACCGAGCTGGCCATACTGCGAATAACCAAAGGTGAACAATCGGTCGTCTTCGAGTACCACGGCCGTGTGTCCACCTCCACACGCGGCCTGCCTCACGGCGACGCCCTCGAACCCACGCACTTTTTCCGGCACCCTCGCGTCGGTGCCGACGAACGCGCGCCCCAGGCGGTAATTCTTGGCACGCCCCCAAGTCCACACGGTGCTATCGGCAGCGGCCATGGGGGGCCGACTGGTGTTCGCGGGGCGCCTGCGACGTTGGGAGTCCCACACACGCGCCACAGCGCATAATTCACCAACGACTGTAAGTGCAGACAGGGATCATCGCTAGGGGCAAAACGGACGTGGGAATTTCTCGTTTATTTTTCGCGTTCCTCGATCAGCTGATTGGTGCAGCAGGATGTCCACGCTAAATATGGCACGCTGCTCACTCCCGAGTGCCGTGTCGAAGGACAACGGTCGTGGCTTCTGCTGTTGTCGCATTCATCCTGCAAGTTGGCGATCAACGCGTCGCCACCCCCTCCAAAAATGAACCGAACAAATCAGATACCGTTCCAAGTTAAACAGAGTAAGCGGTGTACAAAACTTGTCGGTGAGGCCATGCAATCGTCAATGTACCACTACAGTACAAGTAAACTATTAGATACAACCAAAAACCCGCAGTTCCCCGTCCTCGCTAGCTGTTACCATGACCAGGCCGAACGCTCTCCTGCTATACGAGACATGAGTGTTTTTGCGGAGTGCCGACGGAACATGCGCTTTCTTCGGCGCAAAACAAGCAGCCGACAGATACACGTTATCGTGCGGATCGAAGCTTTCCATGGAGAAATTTTTGCCCTTGTCGTTATTCGCTTCACTTTTCGGTCGCTTCCCTTTGGCCGCTGCTGCGGTCGGCGCATCATTCGCAGCACTGGAGTTACGCTTCGGTTTCAACATTAACCCTTGATTATTCACCTCCCAGATGCACACCATTCGATTCTCGCTAGCCGTCAGTACAAATGTGCCACAAGGACTAAACGACGCACACAACTGGCTTTCCTGATTCACATGACCCACAAACTTCGATAACAATGCCTTATCATCCATTCGATACAATCGCAACCTAGAATCGCTGCTAGAAACACACAATTCCCCATCTCCGGGTCGGAAACAAATGCCTGCCACTTTCTTTCCCACTCCTTTCTTCAATCGCCGACTTCGCACATCGAGTTGTGTCGTGTGCACAAACTGCCATTCCCCTTGAATCTCATCGAACAAACTGAAGAACTTGACTCTTCCATGCAACGTTCCAACCAGCACCGTCGCCCCGTCGGGTGTGATGACACACGCCGTAATTATATCATCCACTTCGGTGACCGACAATAATTTCGACTCCTTCAAATGCCACAATCGCAGTGTTCCATCCGCGCTTCCACTGATACAGACCTGCTCATCGCTGGGGTGAAAACAAACCGTGGTCACGATGTCGGGATGCGTGAAAACCCTCAAGCTCCGCGGTTTCGTCGGGTGCCAGAGTCGAATCGTTCCATCCATTCCTCCACTGCACAGGAAGTTGTTCTTACTCCATGCCATATCGACGATTTCTTCAGTGTGTCCATGCAACTCCACAATTGGCCGACTTCTTCTCAAGTATTCACGTTGATACTGATAGGCGAGTAAGCTGGGCTCCGAACCTTCGGGGATAGGCACGTCGATTTTATCCACAACCCTCGCGTCCACCTCCCATATCTTGATGATTCGGTCATACCCTGCCGTCGCAAGGAGTCGACCCGTCGCGTTGAACTTCAGCACACGAATGGGTCCAATGTGCGCATTCACAGTTTGCCATCGATAGGTGTACGCGAAATCGCGTTCCCGCTTCTTGTACGCATTCACTCGCACCAAATCCGCCGACTTCATCGAGCTGGAGCGCATGGATAACAATTCGTCGGATTGTGTTCGCTTCGTGGTGCTGCTCGAGCGGCGCGGTAGCGAACGCGGCGACCCAGGCCCCGTACCACCGCCATCATCGCTGACGGTAGTATCCATGAGCACGGCGGCCGTCGCTGCCGCCCTCGCGGCCATGCGGCGATTCTCCGCCATCGACTGGGCGCGGATGAACTGGCCGGGGTGATCCGCCTCCTCGACGACGGTGTCGTCGGTGATGAGGCGCGTTTGCCCCGTATCGAGGTCACGAAGCACAAAGTTCTGCAGCGCCTCGCTCAGCTCGGCCAGACTGTCTTCGCGCTGCCCCGCGTGGTTCTTGCGATCCATGAACGACGACGGCGAAGACGACGGCGCGACGCGCGCGCGCGCCGCCGGCTCGGCACCCGCAGACGACGGCCCCGCCCCCGCGGATGACGACGCCATGGCTAGTGCGTGCGCGCGTTACTGGTGCTGACGACCCGCATCCATGCCGCGGTCCACACCTCAGCTCGGTGCGATGGGCGCACCCGAGTAAAAATGTCGCGGATAGAAAGACAACGGGTCCAATTGATTTTTTGAATTCGTGCTGATTCAGTTCAGATTTCCGCTGAATCTCAAGGGTCGCAATCTCAGTATTCGCAATCAGCCGTTTTTCCATTACGATGACCCTTGCGTACGTCGTTGCACTGCCCGCCCGATGTGGCCGCACACGCGTCGCCCGTTTCGTATGTTCGGCTTGCGATCATGCGCTGCAGAGCGTCTCGAACCCGCGTGTCAAGTACGTGCGTGCACTGCAACGCCGCAAGCAGCGCGATGTCGAGCGCAAGATCGTATTGGAGGGGCATCGCCTGGTGCTCGATGCTGTGCGAGCTGGGTACGAACTGCATGAGTTATTTTACACGGCCGATGCATTGAAACGTGCACCGTCGCTGACACCGGCATTCAATGCATGCGCGAAACGAGCGACACTGGTATCGGAGAAAGTGATGGCATCAATGTCGGATACCGTCACGCCGCAAGGTGCAATAGCTGTAATCGCGCGGCCTTCCTTCACCCTTCCTAAAGCTGGCAGTCTTGTACTACTGCTTGACAGCGTGCAGGACCCCGGAAATACAGGCACTCTTGTGCGCGCGGCTGCAGGTGCGGGTGCGGACGCCGTGCTCTTAACGCGTGGCTGTGCGGATGTGTGGGCGAATAAGACACTGCGGGCCGGGATGGGCGCACAGCTGCGAATACCGACGTTGTCATCGGTTAGTTGGGATGATGTTGACCGGCTGAACATGCGCGTCTGTGTCGCGGATGGTGGGGAAGCAAGCGTCGATTATTCGAAAGTTGACTGGACCATCCCATCCGTGCTTGTCGTCGGGTCGGAGGCGAAGGGTCCCAGCGAGGAGGCGAGAAGAAGAGCCGACAAAGTCGTGCGGATACCCATGCATAATCAGGTCGAAAGCTTGAACGCGGCGGTAGCTGGGTCTGTTATCCTCTTTGAAGCTATGCGGCAGAAAAGCGCAGGTAAACTGGTCGAATCCTAACTCCCCTAGACTGGCTCTATTGTGGCACATGTAGCTTGCTGGTGTGGGCGTCAGGAATGTACGAGATTGGTCGAGATTTCGGATAGATTCCCATAACTGACGTTAAAAATATCTACCGTGCAGTATTGATCCGAGATAGTCCTGCATACGATTGTGTTTTCACCAAAGCATGTGACCGGGCTGAGCAATACTAACATCCATAATGTATTCTCGACTCTGGCACTTGTCTCGCTTGTCCACTTCCCTGCGCCCACCCTCGTGCTACCATCTGTTTGGGCCGCAGGCGCGATGTAAGAGCGACAACAGCGGCGCGTTCGCAGACCGTGTGCGTGTCATTGCCACAGGGGGGCACGGCGGTGCGGGCTGCTCCTCGTTCTCAAGAGGGCCGAACAAGGACGTCGCACCCGCGGATGGTGGATGCGGTGGCGATGGCGGTGATGTATGGTTGGAGGCGTGCGATTCATCGTTAACCCTTCGAATGAGTACGACGCAGAAACGCGGCGAGAACGGATCGGCAGGCTTTTCCGATCGTCGCAAAGGCAAACGTGGAGATGACAAAATAGTTCGTGTCCCGGCAGGTACAGTGGCTTACCTACTGGAGGATGATGGGGGCACAGCAGGAATGCGCGTTTGTGACCTGGATCATCCGGGTGCACGCGCATTAGTGGCACGCGGGGGTCGCGGGGGTCGTGGGAATAGTGTGATGCGCTCGAGCACGAATCGGTCGCCCGAAACTTCGTACAAGGGTACGCCGGGCGAGAGTGTGGCATTGTTACTCGAGTTGAAAACTATCGCGGACGTGGGATTAGTGGGGTTGCCGAATGCGGGGAAGAGCACGCTGCTTCGTGCAGTGAGTAGGGCACGTCCGCGAGTCGCGAATTATGCGTTCACTACACTACGGCCCCACATCGGTGTGGTGCAGCGGGGTGAGCGACGCATGACATGGGCGGATATTCCAGGATTGATCGATGGCGCCCATTTGGACAAGGGCCTAGGACATGAGTTTTTGCGTCATATCGAACGGACAAAGGCGTTGATTTATGTGGTGGACATGAGTAACCCGGACATGCGCCCTGGCCATGCGTTGGAGATTTTGCATGAGGAGTTGGAGTTGTATCAAAGCGGACTGAGTAGTCGTGTTTGTGGGGTTGTTGCCAATAAGATGGATGCAGGAACAGAGGCTTTCGACCGCCTGCGTGAACTCATTGATGAGGTGGATGACCAATTCGACGTGTTCCCTGTTGTTGCGATGAATGGCGCGGGCGTGGATGAATTGGTGGAACACTTGTTCGATAGAGTTAAGGAGAAGAGAGCAGAAGATGAAAACGAGTTGAATGCAGCGGTTAAGGAACGTGAGCGATGGCTGTGGGAACAGCGGGAATCTGGTGAATTCAGCAATGTGCAGCATGGTCATAATTCGTAAGTGCTAGTTGTACAATCACAATGTTCCTCACGCAATCACTTGTGGGAAGCTTGCACTTTTACCACACTACTGGATCATGATACTTGTGAGCTTCTTCTATATCCACCAAGTCGTTTGCCTGAATACAATGTGGAGAGTCAAAGAACTGGTGGCAACGCCATTTGATTTAATCGAGAGGATGGAGTGTTACAAAGTCCTCATCAGAAATTGTTCCTGTAGTGTACTCTAAGGTGCCGTAGTAAAGATTGCAAAGTGGACCTGAAATCATCTTATTTCCTCTCCCCTCCACTTACAAACGTCGCAAATCGATGCTCGAACGCATAATTTCTTAATTAGTAATGCCAATTAACGACTTTCCTGAAAAACACTAATTTGTAGCTTCTATCATATTCGGGTCGCCGTCGATCTGTCGAAGTTGACACCCAACCCAGCTCATCACATTCTCCATCTCTCACTCCAATCTTCGAGCCACAACACCCGTATCAACATGGTAAGTCACCTACCCACTCATGCTGCCCCCTACGCGCTCGCATACTGACCTCATCCGCCCGCGCAGCCGAAGCAAGTGTTCGAGATCAAGGACTTCCTGATTGCAGCGCGCCGCAAGGATGCGCGCTCCGTGACCATCAAGAAGCGTGCCAATGGCGCGCTCAAGTTCAAGGTGCGCTGCTCGAAGTATCTGTACACGCTTGTTGTGAAGGATACCGAGAAGGCCGACAAGTTGCAGAAGAGCCTCCCCCCGGGTCTCACGCGTAAGACTATCCAGTAGGATTGTTCATTGTTTACTAAACCGTGGCCCTTGCAACCGCGCTCTTGAGTTGTATTTAGACTTATTGCGATGCGCCATGCGAATCGACACCCCTGATACTCCCAGTTCTATGCGCGAGCGACTGAGATATTCATTTCCGTGGGAGTTGGTATTAGTGCCGAGCATATCGCGAGCAGTCTACTAATCCATGCAGAACCTAGTATCCACAAGGGCATAGCTCGCGAAAGCTACATCCTTTTCTATCCCACGGTCCATGTTCATATACTTTCTTGCGTTAGTGCGAATGGAGCTCTCATTTCCCCAAACAGGTACCGTTTTCGTGAAAAGTGAAGGTTTGGACAGAATTTAGGTGTTCGTCTGTGCTTGTGCATTCGACAACACTGGAGCCTCAGGCTCGGGCCTCAGTATTTACCTCGCTTCTCAGTTGCACAAATAACTCTGAAAAAGGCTGGTACAGTACTCGAAAACGACTACAGATGCCTAGTGACTAATCGAAAACGTTCGACAGAATCGTCATCGTCATTGTTCTTAAGTGTGGACTGTACAGAACTGTCGACCGCAAGTAGTCTCAACGATTCAGCGCGCGTCCGAAAGTGTTTGACGACCGATTCTAAAACTTTGAAGACTAGAAAACGCGTATAGAGTTTAGGAATTCATTTTTCATCGCTATTCTCGGATTACACTCGGCACGCTCGAATAAGGCAAAAACTTGTCCCGCAGTGGTTTCTTCATCCGGACGAGCGTACTACCCAACGCTCCGAAGACGAAACGACAAACGAAATTCTGACCGGCATTCCCCAACTCGAGTAGCTACACTAATACGCTGACAGTAAAAAATCAACAAAATTTCATATCACCCTACTGTCCCTCTCCAGTGAGCCGTGCTCGCATTTTCCAGCCAACTTTTCGCTTCATTTCGTGTGCACGCTCATTCCATGCAGAAGAGGCTGTGCGGGTAAGAGTGACCGACGCGCGGAAGAACGTACGCCCGCGAAGGGCGTTGGCTACGACATATCCTCGAGTTTGGCTGATTTGGCATGGGTGGGCGTCCATCATCTGGTCGTATCAAGAAAAGGAAGCAGACGCGTATCTCTATGATTCGCGGTGCTCGGACTAGCTCTTCAAACCGCAACATCGCCTCCGTGTTCGAGCAATTCAAAGATGAACATGGTACGTCTTTTTGCTACTACCGCCCTCGTTCCCGTCACATTCTAACTGGATCACGATTTTATTCACTACGGTTTGTAGAGGACAAGATAGGACCCGAAGGATTAGAGTCGTTGTTCGCGAAGCTCGATGTCAGTCCGGTTGCGATAGAAGCGTTGATATTTGCGTGGAAGTTGGATGGGAAAGTGCCGTTCGAATTCACGCGGAGGCAGTTCGTCGAGGGCTGTCTCGCACTGGGCTGCGACTCGTTGGAGCAACTGAAGGCTGTGATACGTGCGTGATTGTTTACCGTCGAAACGTAGGCGTGTAGTCTATGTGCTGATTACTGACAACTGTTGCAGCGACGCTACGCGAGCAATTGGTCGATCGCGCGAGCTTTCGCGTGTTCTACATGTTTGCGTTCGATTACAACAAGCCGCCGGAAATGCGCGGGCTGCCTATCGCGACCGCGAAACAATTGTTCCCTCTTGTTCTGCAGGGCTGTTTCAAGCACCTAGACTTGTGGCTCAAGTTTTTGGAGCCTAGGAAGCAAGCCATTTCTCGCGACACGTACGCCTTGTTATTCGATTTCGCGCTCACTGTCGATGACACCATGTCGAACTACGACGAGGACGGCGCGTGGCCCGTGCTACTGGATGAGTTCGTCGAATACGCGCGTCCCAAGTTGGGTGTGACGACGCTGAAAGTCGAGGAAATGCAGGACAGCGATTAGTTGTACGATTAGTGACTTGTCGATTGTGGTGCAAGAAGTAGGTGGCGTCTCTGTAGAAAAACTGTTTTGTAATATCCTTATGGAATAGAGGTGAACTGGTTCAAAGTGAAATGTAAGCTAAATAGAAAACTTGTTGTGACGCTTCTTTCCGAAAAACAGTAGTGACTATACTGTACTCGCAGAGATAGCTTGGCACTCCGCAGCGGTCGAAATAGAAGAGTACTCCACTTCTTAAATCTCGCCATGTCCGCCAACGAAACGATGTGGCGATCACCCGAACATGTAAAGACCAAGGCATATGCGTTTTAGCATGGACAAGATTACTCAACATCATGACGTTGCACAACTGAGGAATTACGAGTACAGTATCTCGTGTGTACAATTAGTGATCCATTCTACGTTACAGACTCGGAATAATTCACAATTATCCAGAATAGAAGGTGGTCTTAGCGCTAGCCTTAGAGGTGTAAGTCGGTGCAATCCGTCTCGCTGAGTAAGGAACCGACTAAATGTGGAACTGTGAGTCACTTGCAGTCGAAGTTTCTATATGATATCAACAGTTCATCGTGTCTTTTTTCTCGGACTTACTGGGTCACGAACAGCACAGGTATTTACGCTATGTACTTTGTTCCCCACAGACTGGACTTCAACAACTTCAACGCATGCTGTTCGCATTACCGTATCTGTATTCTCAACGATTTCAGAATATTCTAGCTTTGAAAGCAATGAACTTGCATTGATCCCTTTCATTTAAGATGCTAGTAGTAGGGAGGAATATGTGATATACTTACAGTTATCGCCCAAGTGCTTTATTTTCCAGCACTAATTTTTTAGTTTTTTATTATTGTTATTAATTTATCTCAAGGTACTGAAAGTTCCTTAGTACGATATCCTAAGCCCAGACAACCAAGAATTAAATTCACAAAAATCGCTTGGACTCGAGTGTCTCGACCAGCAGAAAAAGCCAAATTAGCCAAAATTGGTTTAGGAATCGACTTGACATCTGCTCTTGGTGAATTATCGAATAGGGTTGTTCGACTTCCGATTGATAGGAGAACGAATATCCGACTACTATTTTAATCGGTAGTCTCACAAAACTATCAAGTATCGCTAAAAGCATTAGAACGATAAGACGTAACAAATTTTAATCACTTTTCTGCGAATATCCTTACTAATATGTCGGTTCTGCACTGTTTCAGGTTGTTAATTACTCTTGTGTTTGTTGTTTACACTTTACCGCCTCATCTTGTATTTTTAGCAACTGAACACCATTTCCAGTATCAGTAGGCTGGTAGTTCAATTGCAGCACTAAGATAATGTACTTCGTATTGCATAATTATAAAATACCTGGATGGCTCAATGTTTTCAGTATTCAACATGTTGTTACAGTCAAACACACTTTTCAAGACGAATCATAATATATAAATAACTCAATCAGTGAGCTGACATGAAAAATCTGCTTACTTTGAAAATTTCCTCGGTCATTCATAATTGATCTTGTACTTCAGTACAACACCACATTTCTATGTGTAGGTGCTAGAACAGATAGATGAAGTCAAGAACGGGTACTATATGAATACGCAGGCTACATATTTTAATTAGGTTTCATCTTAACTAAGTGTTTCTATCAGTCGATAGCAAGTGCACTAATGAGAAATTTATTTTGTTCATATACGACGTAAACTTAGTTGCTACAATGAACGCGCTTGATAGCTCGCATGAACTCATGCATTAGTTCTATAGTATGATGCTTTTCACGATGTAGCATGAAGCATGAAATGGCGTCCAAGTGTGATTGTAACAGCGCTCGGGTTCCTCGTACACGACGCCACCACGCCTTTACTTCAACACACGCTCTTTCAATGGCCTCCATATACGCTCCTGTGTCTGGATCCACATGATTTTCTTCGTGAATGACAGTCTGGTGGACAAACCCATGGTCTTTCAATTCATTGTACGCTTTCTAGTCATCTGTGTGTGAATAAAACTTCCTGATTCGCAGTAACGACATATTACAGCCATCAATGTTTTGGTTTTGCGGATCGGCACGCGTACGAAACGAACTCAGTCACGACCACCATATATACCCACAACCCAAGTCCATGAGGAGTCATCGATTCCAAATTGTACGAAGTCAGACTCTGTATCGCTTTCGTCGTCGTCACCTTCATTATTGTTTCCCGTATTCCAATCTTCTAAATCGTCGCCATCATCATCATCATCAACAATGTCACCCACCATTCTCCGCCCATTATTGTACTTCGCGGTACCCGCTACCTTCGCCTCGTCAATTTGTATCGGGTTCAAATCAGTACCCACAAACTTAGGTACATTTTCCATATCCATTCCAACGGTTGTCAGGCGATGATGAAACCACTCCCATACAGTACGAACGTCTACACCAATACAATATGAAAGCTGTCTTAATATAGAAGTCATGTACAACCAATGCCAAACGAGCTCTAGAATGATATGTGCACCTAATTTGGTCTGAATTCGACCAAGGATATCTCGATACATGAAAAACTCATTACCTTCTAATACAGAACGCTTACAATTGCATCCTCTTGACCGACAGCGCCAGACACTCATCCGTGAGTTCTCATTGCTGGATGTCCTGTAGCCCTCATACATTTCAGATCTACATATCTGCTCGTCTTTCTCCTTTTTGCATCGAACTTCTCGTGCACTCTCCAGAATTCCTTTAGAACGAAGCCATGATAGAGCAGACTGCTCGTCCTTTCCAATACCCCCGGAAAAATCATGTAGTTTTATGCTCGCTGTGAAAACGTGCCTTCTACAATAGCATAACAAGTAATCAATAATAATTTGTTAGCTTCACCTGAACTAAATCGAAACACCTAGTTTAGGTGATACCCAATTAGAAGATGTAGCCCGCGTATTCATACAGTACCCAAGAACGCAAGTGAGAATTTTTTCGAACACATACACGTCGATTTTTCGGTTAGAGGCGCTATGATGAAACGTTGCTCTTCTTCTGCTCTTAATACCGAATTATTTGTACGATATACCATGGTTCGGAAGGATACCTGAGCCATACTTGCAGTCGACGAAATTCACTTTGCAT
>JAAUYH010050412.1_pt1 | contig 36906 bp, 32 predicted proteins | sample 7278061 | NCBI WGS metagenome assembly JAAUYH01 (sample SAMN14350203, study PRJNA611818) | marine sediment metagenome | isolation source: surface marine sediment (0.6m) | place: French Polynesia: Moorea | collected 2018-08 | reverse complement strand
CACAACTACTAGCAGCACCCGAAGTATTTGCTGCGGTGATGGTGGTGGGTTCGCCACCACCACCATCACCGCAGCAAATACTTCGGGTGCTGCTAGTAGTTGTGGTGAACCCACCACCAGCACCGCAGCAAATAGATCGGTTGAGGCGCTAGGCGCTAATTTGTTGCGCACGATAACGATTGGGGGGAAAAGCCGAGCAAAGGAGCCTTTCCTGTCGCGCGTTTCGCGCTGACGGGCATTAACTGGGGCAGTGATGACAGTTTGTGGGATTTTTGCGTTGCTCGTTGGCGCCGTGTGGGTCCGAAGGCAAGAGAACAGGTCGATTTCACTTTCCTGTGGTCGCGTTTACGGCATCAGACCACGACCCCGACCGTATTCGGGACATCCTCGCGTAATCGTGGTCAAATGGTCCTTGGGCCACAGAACACCGCGTCCGAAGCGTTTCCCTTGCCTTAGTAGTGGATAAAATTGAAATAAAAATTTAGCAATTTTTACTGAAAACTCAGCACAAACGGATAGCTAGGCCTAATCGATAAGCTCTCTACACGTTAACGCTCCGTAGAACGCAACGAAGCAGCATTATTTTCTTAACGAAGCAAGCTCATTGATTGTGCAGCGTCGAAAAAGAAATCAGAGATAGCCTGCACAGAATACCATCAAAAAATTAACGCATTTCATCTTTATATTGTAAATAACTCTGATTCTCTTATGTGATTGAACTTTCCTTCGCTCTCTGATATTCTGAAGGAAGGCAGCGGCACCAAGTGCCAGGGTTCGTCAAATTCTTGAAAGAAGATGACCTCAACAATGTTTTTACATGCCTCCACCGTGAATCCATTCTTCGTTTGATTTATGGGAGAATAGATTTCTCCTCGAAATCATGGATTCACATAGTTAAAATCGACTTGGATTCTAGTTTTTGGACGACGGAAGCGAACATATTTCATAGCTACCATGTCTTTTGCACGCTGCTTTACAATTCTTCTATTTTTCGCCGTCGGTTCTTGCAATGCACTTGCACCGTTACGGTGTGCTGGGACTGGTGGTAAATGCTACACACGAACGCCTCGCTACACAGGCCCTGAAATTCCGTGTTGCGAAACTTCTGACAGATGTGTTTTCCAGAATCCCAAGGCAGTGAATGGCGTATGCGTAAGCACTGTCGATTCCTGTCTGCCGTCCGGTGCCTCGTGCGCTTCTGAAACTAAGAAATGTTGTCCTTCTCTAGCCTGCAAGACTGTCAAGCACAACGGATATCCGCCGCTCATGCATCTTTGCCTTCACGAAAACTGTTCTACTAGCAAATGTTCCGGGACAGAAAGATGCTGCCTTGGCCATAGGTGTACCAAGCTCTCTGTCGGTGCAACATGCATCCCACTCGCGTAAGTTTCCCACTACTCTTTAGGATTCAATTATAATGGGTAAGCTTCAAAGTAGAAAACAGCGCTGTGCAAGGTACTTTAGGTTAGTTCCTTACTGGCTGATAGAATCGGCTATTAAAGGGAATTCCTTCTTTGATCTTAATGGAGCTAGGTAAGAGAGTTGGCGCTTCAGTTCAGTAATATTCAAGGCTGAATCGAAACATTTGGGCAGTCAATTTATCGTAGATTTTATGTCTTGCACCCCTCCATTTTAGGAAATCAAATGAAAGGTGAGCTCCAATATACATATACGACTATGAATCAGGATCGTATTCATATATATAGAACTTAAATATTAGAAACTTTTTCACTGACGCCAGCATCAACGTAAGCGATTTAGACAGAAGTCGGGATCGGCCGCAATTTCGTGCACGAAGAAATTATAGATGGCTTCCCAATTTTGAATACTATTCTTCTAATGAACACGTTCATCTCAAATATATTTGAGGCTACAGGTGAAAGCCCGCGAACGATGCGAACATTTTTCTTCGCAGATTTCTAAGATAAGGACCTTCGCTACGGGTTCAATAATGGATTAATGTGAACTATAAACAATGTCACAACCTGTCTGAGACCGTTTTCCTTCATTACAGGTATATGATTCTTTGCGAATACCGGAAAATCTTTCAAATATTTTACTAATAAAAGGTAAGGCAAAGATGCAAGATTTTATTCCTTGTAAATGCAGCACCTGGTTTCACTTGGAACAAGCAAAGTAATGTAGTATTTTTCTGTAACTGGTTAATTTTGAAGGTAACTACTGGCAGTAAGCGCCTTTCTCCGCTAAGATCGTCACGAAGAAGTTCAAGCCGTTTAGTTTACTCAGACACTTTTCGGGCAAGCCGAGGATCTTAATCGCAAACTTTTGAAAGAGGGAGGCTGGAACCGGAGCGATCTACGCGGCAAATATGCACAATGTTACTTAGTATTTGATTTCGACAGAAACCCCGAGGAAATTGAATACGAACTACGGTGTATTCTATGAGCAAAATTATTTGTTTGATACGGTTGTTGTCGACATTTCGATATTTTAGTTACCGCTAATAAGTTGGTATTAGTGCTTATTTTCGAATCTCAGATGTTTGAACAATGCGTTCTACATCCTCCCCTCATCCTTTTCAAGTAAATATTAAATTTTCTTGACTGTGCGAGGATTATTGACTTCATTTTCTAGTAGTACAAGAAGTAAGATTATTATTATATATCCAAGAACTTCGAGAACTTGTTGCTTTTTTTCCTTTGACACCTTAAATAGAGAACTTTCACGCTTTTCGATTCAAATGCAAATTCATAACTGCAAATACCGTAGACATAGAACTTTTGGCTCTATTTAAGTACGTGTTCTACAGTCCAGAAGCAGGTTTCATATAATGTATTATTATTGCGCAATGATTAGCTATTTTTTAATTCCTTTTTCACTATTCTATTCAACCAATACGGATTAAAATGACAGTGTACAAAACCTCATTAAGGACTGCGGTCCAGGTACTTCAGCGATACAGAATTTTAAACCTTTGCACTTAAACCCATCAGCTTTCTCATTATTTTACTCCGGCTCCTAGTCCCAATTCTTCCACTTTTAATGGAAATGTCCGTCGGACTGTACTAGTACCCGAATTTCCAGAATACTAACCATAACTGAAAATACTATCAATCAAGAAAGGTAATCAAGATAGAACCGATGGCCAACATTATTATTGGATACGTCGTACTTCAAAACAGTGCGTTTCACTTCTTTTTGTCTCTCATTTGATGTTCATATATTGATTACTTCATGCATGCCCTGACTGAGGGGATTTTGCCCTGTTGAGGAGTTCTAACGATTTTAGTACTAATCTTGGTTTCATGGTTCCCTGCGGCACGAAAATCGACCAGCTGAGAGAGAGAACAGTAAAGAAAGGAAAACTAGCAAGTTGAGCAATACTTTGTTTAATCACAACACTAACCAAGTGCTCTGGAAGGTGCATCTGCTTCTCGCCGATGTTTGCGTAACCCAGTCAGGGCAGCAAAGTTTGCCCTCGGAGCAATCTGCAGCAGCCTCACTCTCATCGAGGCAGCTAAGAGGGAACACATTATCTAGAGGAGAAACACCTTGCGTGACAAGGGTCCAATTCAATGATGGATAGTGTTCTGCACCACCCTCGGTACATGTTTCACCTAGAGAAGGACCTTTCTTGGCTTACGACAAAATCCTGTACTGAGCGGCCCCACAATCACATCGCATTCAAGCCCCTTGCAGCAAGGTTTCCTAAATCCAGTCGAGCATTGCGCGCCTTCCTGAATGCATTTAGTATCGGTAGATTTCAGAAGGCATATCCCACTGATGGAGCCTGGGGTTGGGAACAAACAAGCGTCCTTCGAATTGCAGCACGGAAATTCCGGACCGGTGTAGAATGGCGTGCGGGTGAAACAATTTCCATTTCGTGGTGCGCAGCTCTGAGTTGTACATATGCCAGTACTAGTCGATTTGCTTTTGTAAATGCACACATCTCGACTATTGCAGCACTTCACCGTCTTATCGCACTTGCCACCAGTCAGGGAACAACTTGGGGTTGACTTTTTGCACACACCAGTACGTGAATCAGGTAGCGGTTCACATGAACTTCCAGGACAGCATCGTCCTGGAATGCAGCCTCCGCTATCCGGAACACAAACGGCAATTGATTCAGGTGCCCCGAATGCCACCCAGGAACAGCTCAAGACGATAAGTGATGAGATGAAGAGGACTCTAGTTGCCATGGTTGCTGCTGATGCTCTGGAGCTCCACCAGCTGATAGAGCTGGACTAAAAAAGGGATAAGATAGTTGAAGTAATACATATCACGCGGTGAAGTTTCCAGAGGACTGTGCACTCCATTCTGTTCATCAAAACAGTTGCACAATTCAGAAAATTCTTGCAGTCATCCTTCTCGTTTGCCTTGATTGGACCATCGGTCACGAGTATGACGTAAACCTTCTACGTTTTGGCACTCTGTGGGAAGCAATGAAACAGCCTTCATTTCACCAGAAAAGCAATTCGTTGAATTTGTGGTGTCAGAAATGAAATTAGCGATAGCCTGGGTGGAATGCTTCCCAAAGTCTAGCGGACTTCTCGTGCAAGCGCAACTTTTTCTAAGACTCCTATTTAGTACAACCCTCATTCAGTTTCAGAAATTTTGAAGGGAAGGCAGTAATACCAAGATAAAGGCTTGTCAATACCTCGAAGACCAATTTTTGTTCATCTCTCTACCGTAAATCAATTTTCCACGTGTATCGTGGGCAAATAGATTTCTTTTCGAAATCTTCGAGACAAATAATTTAAATTGATACGTTAACAGCTTTTGGACGACGGAAATGCTCAAAGCTTCATAGCTACCACGTCCTTCGCCCGCGGCCTTACATTTCCCCTATCTCTCACCAATGGTTCTTGCAACGTACTGGTACCATCGCAGTGCGCTGGGACTAACAGTAAATGCTACACGCCGACCCCTCGCTGCACAGGGCCCGAAATTCTGAGTTCCAGAAAGACTGGCAGATGTAGTTTCAGAACCCCAATCCTTTCAGTGGTGCATGCGTCAACACCGTCGATTCCTGACTACCATCCGTTGCATCACATGCTTCTGGTACGAAAACGGAATGTCCTTCATTATCTTACAAGGTCGTAGATCATGACGGATTTTTATCGTTTAAGCATATTACCCTTGACGAAAATTGGTCTATCGGCAAATGCTCTGGTGAAGAAAATTGTTCCTTTAGATCGAAATGTCTCAAGCTCTCTGTTGGAGCAACATGCCGCCTACTCCTGTAAGTTTCCACCTTTCCATCAAGGTTCAGATGGAGAAAGCAGGCCAGTCGAAAGTCCTCAAGGTTTCTTCCTCACTGGCTAGAAGAAGTGGGTATTGTGATAGGAAGTCCTCATCTGTTTTATTCAATCGGGATCAAAGTTGAGGCTTCAATTCAGGAAGATTCTTGACTAAATCGATAAATTTGCATAGGCAATTAATCGCTCTTTGCAGAGCCCTGTACCTCATACATTTCAGACCAACTTCTTCATTAAAAATATGAACTAAATTCTTCGTTACGCCATAAATTCATAGGAAATTAGTCCGTACGTTCCACTATAACTGACTGATGAATTCGTGCAGGTCATGTCGATCAAATTGACTGAAGTTTAAACATTTTCAGCACAAATAGAAATGAGAATCACTTGATTTTTATCTGCTTCCGAACATAATTTACCAACATAGTGTGAAATAGAGCAGCATCACTCGAGAATCCATTGTTTCGAAGCGCTCATATTCGTATTTCCAACCTCAAGTGCAATTGGATAAAGTTTGAATAGTTAAAAAGATTTGAGAGCAAGACGTAAAACAGAGAGCCACATAACTCCTTTGTCACTTGTTCGGTTTATTCGACATAACTTCCAGGTAGCATTCTTTTCGCACAACGACAAGAGACAAGAATAGATAATAGAGCGATGCTTTCTCTTTTTGACTACAATACTAGTCTCCGTAAATTAGGTTTTCTCCTCATTGCATGCTCCAAACTTCTTCTTCGTAAGGTATAGGCTAAGAAATTATATCTATGACGGAGCCTTCACTACAAATATAATTCCTAGGCTATACTTACTTACTAGAAAATAAATTTTTGGAAGCAATAACTGACAATTTACTTCGTCAGCTTCTTGATGTCGGGATTTCTCCAGAAATTTCAATTAATGTATAGAGACTGTTGTTGCTCTAGATTACCAAGTGTAATTCGCTTACTCCTTTAACGCACCGTATAACCTGCCGTCGAGAATAGCCTTTCGGAAATATTCCAAGTAGGAAGGATACATATCAAGCCTAATTACTCCAAAGCACTTCTAATTTTACGATGTTTATGCTACATTCATTCAGCGAACAAAAGATTAAATGATTGGAATGTTTTAGAACTACTACTAGTGTATTCAACTAATTAAAGAACCATGAACCTTTTGAGGGACTGCGTCGCTCAGTAACTGTAAAAATAATCATGGTTCTCGACTCAACAAGAGAAAATAACTTCATCAGTAAGAACAACCCAGTACACAACTGAGACTATTATGAATAAATGAATATTATTCTCATTTCTGTTACTGCAATACATTCTATTTCAGTATATTCTTACATATCTGAATGAAGGCGACTACAAAATTACGCAGTATATGAATCTTACCGACGTATTGAGATTTTGAGCCATTGTCTGAGAGAAGACTGCGGGATATCAGAACTTAAATGATTTTGAATTTGGAAAATTTTCCGGTAGAATCAAAAAATGTGGAAAATAAATCCAAAAATTTTGAATGGTTGCTTCGAGAGGTTATTTTGGTTCTGATCGAGGTTGGCCGGAGTTAACAGTAAGTAAAGTTTTGATAGCGATAGACAGTGAATTGTTCCGAGTTACGGCGTTTTTTCACAGAGAGAATGTAAACCAACAAAAAACTGTTTTGAATATGTTGCTAGCCATGCGTTGACGGTTGAGTCTGAATCTAGGAATTTGATTTAAGTACAATGCGTCTCTCTTGTGTTTAGTGTGCAATGAAGAATCAAAAGAAGGTCGTGTGTGCCAGCAGATGCAAAGGTGTAAGATGATTTTGAAATCCTCCAACATATTTCTTGATCTAAATCAAGGTCGATATTGGATGACAAGAAAGCCTAAGCTTTACACTATTTTGAAGAGTTAACCTTCTTAAATGTCAACTTCAGTAATAAAGTAGATTCTATGCTTTCTAGGTCTTCGACAGTATATATCTGGACATGTGCCACAAACGCTCCATTCGGTTTTGGGGCCCAAGATAAAGTTAAAATTGATGTATCATTTCTTTCAGCCGTCGAACTTGAGTCGTTCTTGAGAATTTTTTTCTAGGACCTAGTTTGATTTCTAAGCATCCTGTAATTTTGTTCTAGCTTCCCTTTCGTTTAATTAAACTAACATCAGATAGTTTTATTGTTCTCTGCCATGAAACATCATCTGTTCCTTTAATATCTTATCTACGCTCGACGCGAAATCTGAGTCAGGACTTACCATGCTTAAAATATATGTATGAGTATGCATTCTTTTAGATTCTGAATTGCTGCCAAAGAAGACTGACTCTCTATTCCTACTTCAAAATTCCATGACTTCTGTTAAACAATCTAGAACCTATTCGAAAATACCAAAAGTATTTCCTAATTATAAAGGTATTAAGTTTTAATTTGAGATTATTTCGAATTTCGCTGTTATTTTCGGCTCGTTGCTTCACCAATTCTGATTCTTTCAAATGTATTTCCAGAATTTTTCTAGCAGCTGCTTCGAATATTTTGTTTCATACTCTATTGATTCTTTTCCCATAAGTTATTTTCTTTTTCACCTTCCATTAATGCAGATTGGTGGAACGAATGATTCAATGATTCCGAAATATAGTCCAAATTAGTAGTCTCGCTTTACTATCTTTTACAGTTCAATAAAGACTTTCTTGTGTCATCGATAGATGATTGTCAGTAGAAATCATTTCGTCAATATTTAAATGCAGACTATGGCCTCGACAATCAATATCACCGCGCTTCATTATCTGCATAATTCTTCTGCTAGTTCTGCGATTGTCTGATGTTTTCGTAACCAGGATTCTCATAAATTTTGATGGAAGTAGTTGAAATCGATTTGAACAGACATAAAAGCACTAAGCTGTAAAATTCTGTTACTTTTAAACTTGGAATTTTTTAATCATTTGATGTTTCGGCATGCTGTGTGCTATTGGGCTGACGGAAAATCGGCATTGATGATGATTCTTCAACTTCGTTTCGGAATTTGTGGCATAATGTCGCTAATTTATTAAGGAACACTCCATTTATTCCATAAATTGTGGATCATCATATGTCCACACATTCTATATAGCATTACTCTTTGAGTACCTTGGACTTCGGTAATAGCAATGATGAGTAACAGAAAGGTTTATTCTCATCCGATTGTATTCGATAATACAATAAGGTATGGTGATTGAAGGGAGTGCGATTTTCTACTAAATATGCCCCTTCGTCAGCATTCAGGAGAGAAAACTTAGTTACAGATAGGGCCATGACTTCGTTCAAGAAAAGCGACGATATTTGAGTAATCGATTGGTTTTCCATATAAAACATGAACGTTCCTACATTTTTCTCTAATTTTCAAGACTTTTTCAGTGATTCTCCTGCCAGACTTCCTTCTCTCATCCAGCGCTGCATTTGAATTTACGCCCGCTTTTATATTCGTGGTAATCTATGGCACAGCTGCTCGCTAAGTGCGTGGAAAGTTCAGTGAACAGATGAAATTAGTGCTGCATTACGTAATTCACGAAATACGCACAAAGTGTTTTCGCGGGCACGTTCCCAGCGGTATATTGTATAGGAAGAAGCCAAACTGTTAACTGTACTTAGAAATAAGGGGTGTGTTCCGCGCTAAGCTTCGAAATCTACTTGGAGAGTCAGTTTGGCAATATCAGTTCAAACGATGAATGGAGAAACGGAAGTTCAGCTACACGTTTCGAAACACCTAGAGCATCCTTTCAACACATGTAAGACGAAGCATATTCACACAGGGCAGTTTTCAATGTAAATGACCAATGATTTCCAGCACATCGCTGCTTAGTGACTCCAGTTCCGCAACCAAGTACATACCTAATTCGCTTGCAAAACGTTGATTTGTCGCTCGATACCAGTGTCATTCTGAATAAAAATGATTCCCTGAACACCAGAGCCTTGTGGCTCCAACATCGATAGTTTTTCAAAACACGCGTACGAATGGAATGAGAAAAGCTAGAGAACGCGATATCGTGTGGGGAGAAGTAGAAATTGAGGCAAGGAAAGCAGTTCTCGACTACATGTGAAGATGTATGATAAATGTTTGAGCAGCTATGAAATTTTTCAGCAGCACTGGCGCCCTCTTGGACCGTTTGCCATGGCTCCTCGTCTGCGAGAACATGCTCTGCGCTTGAATCCTAGCTGTAGTACTGGATCACCGAGTAAGGTTGGAAACATGGTGCTGGTTTTGGGAACGCGGTTAAAGCTGGGACCTCGGAATAACTCGAAGTCCCAGCTATATGCTTCTTCTCAGGTCGAGGCGCAGTCGTAACTGGTGCAAGTAGGCCTTCAGGGCCAGCGGATTTGAGTTTCAGAAGTTTGGCTTCCAGCAATGAATTCTGATAGGCGATTTTCTCATTTCCGCGATCATCGACTCGATCTACAATTCAAAGCGTCTGGCTCTGTCCACAACTTCTTTCAAAGTTAATCGGCTTCTTTTCGCAACACTTCGTTGTATACAAGAGGGGCAGCTGCAGACTTGCTTTTACTCGCGAGCCGCCGGTTACAATCTAGCTCCTTGACCAACGTTTGGGCGTCCAAGCCGATAGCGACGGCGGCGGCGGCGTCTCGCGAAGCGAGAACGGAGATGGAGCTATCCTCAGCGGCCTCGGGTCGCAGCTGTTTAAAGCACTCGCGCGCTTGTTCAGCGCGCTGCCAGGCCTTCATTGAGGCATCGGAATTTTGTCTTCCGGTGAGTTCCCTCCCATGTAAGTACTTTTCGAGGAATGTAGCGGAGACGATCTCGTCCCGCGGCGCCACAGTGCGGTTGGTCGGGCTCAAATCATTCATTGCGTGAGCCGTGCGGTATGTGGGCATGTGCGACTTTCGGAGCGCTGTTTGATGTTAATCAAGCTGCCTGACATGTCAACATGGACATAAACTGCAATCCTCACTTATATTATATAATCTAAACTCGAGGGATCTTTTATTACCTAATTTGGTCTTGTACAGTACAGCAGAGACAGCAGGCAGCAGAAACTTGCACACATTTCATCATTTTAGATCGATACATAGATCATTCGATCGATCACCGGTATCAGTAATCATCGAACTCCTGATCGAGATTACGGTACATACAGTGCATCTCCGAAATTTCTTTCTAGACGGCCGATACCATACTGTAACATTTATCGGCTATAAGTACAGTAGTCTAATCTGTCTCTTTCTTCATCGAATCTTGTAAAGTGAGTTCGCAGTCTATCACTTTCATTACGTGATGTTCCATGAATCCCATCTAAATTTAGAAGTCATGATTCCAATCGCCTTGTTGTGATGCACATCTGTTGTACACGCATACGATTACTATAGTAGAGGTAGATTGCAATTTTCTGCAGCGGCCGTATTGTTTGAACTGCGCAGCCAACGTGCATGTCAGCGGAGAGGTAGGTTGATCGACAATCTCTCGTAGCAGCAGTTAGGTGTGCAACAGACGGATTACGCACAGGAGGGTAGCCGGACTGTTCAAATCTCTGTCGTAGTTGGAGACTGCCGACTATTTTACATAGACTACAGCCTGACAGTTTACTGACAGCATAGAAATAGATGTGCTAGCTATCCTTACCACTTATGCTATTCTAGAAATGCTAAACTATCAAAATTACGAAAGTGGACTAGATGCAATAAAATAATTACTACCAAATAGCCTGAAATCATTCGTTACACAATAAGGTAGATGCTACACCGTAGGAAATCAATAAAAAGGTCAACAATGAACTACTAAAATTAACTAAAAATAAGGTTTCAGACAACCGTTGTGACAACGTCCAAGAGCAAGAGTAGTGTGGCTTACCCAACAATAACACCTAAAATTAAATTATAACGAAACAAAGCAAATTTCATCCAGCTCGTCTCTGGCCAAGTCATCCACCTCCTGGAACCGCGACGCTGTTCTGTTTCGGGTGCTCAACAACTAAATCACGCATCGTAGACATGAACTAGAATTGAATCAAATTTGTGGCAGTACAACATAGCACGGTGCAGTACTCTACAGTATACCGGATAATTGGTGCGGAAGAATTGCTTCTCAGAACTCGGGTATTTAAAGTAATATTAAGTAGTAACTTATAAAAATTTTGACAAAAAGTAGAACTTAAATGATAGCTCTTTCCACTTTCATATCATGTTTATCAGCTCAGTTTACATTTAATTTGCCAACCCATCCGGCGATAAGGTTTTCGTAAATCAACAATATCGATGGACAAACACCCTTAAGTTTCTTCTACAACTGAAAATGGTTTCATGCTGCAGCTCGTTTATGTGTCCCTCTGGATGGATTTACCTGTCCACTGAACAGTGCTGCTTCTTTCCGAAGCGGCAGTTCACATTGAGTACAGTACGCACTGTGTATGTATGATCTATGCAGGTGTTGGCAGATGATGAATCGATGAATCATTGATAGTTGAAAGTCAGAAGCAGTTAATTATTACGATTAAAATAATATAGTCTACAGTAATTACAGTACAATACCGTATTGTACTGTGAGACTGGGTACACCACAGGGTAAGGGTTGCTTCCCCATATCTGAGAAGAAAAGTATGGATTTTCGTGGATTTGCACATCGATACTTTTATTTCAAATTGGAGTTGTTTTCGCATGTTGATTCCATTTTTTGACATGCAGTGCGCCAATTAGAATGAAGATGAATAGTACGGATATACATCCAATAGTACGCACAATTGAACTTAGGTTTAACTTGTATTTCGATGTCTACGATCTTGTATTGGAAAAAAACTTAGCAGATTTCCATGAAAATGAGCAATTAACTTTAGAAACCTGAAATATACTGAGCAAAAAAACCGCAGAATAAAATCATATTATATAAATAAGCTTAATTCAGTCATGACAACTGGTCGCTCTACATTGCTCCATCTCATCCCCAACGGCTGAACGTCAATAAGAAAGAAAAATATTGGACCGCATGCGCCTCGCTGATACAGTACGCAGTGACAGCTGACATGGAAAGCCGGTTGTGGCGTGATTCTTACAACGTTCTTAAGAATGTCGTTGCCGAAAAACAAAACAAAGTGCATGTCACTTGGCTTGCTCCGGTTTTGACAACATCATCAACAATCTGACACGGCCTGTTGGCTTCGAGCATCGCGAATCTCGAGTTCTAATCAACAGAACAGCCGAAGAAAACTCCTGGAAGCGTCACAGATTTCGAACTTTGGCAAACGTTTCCTCGAACAAAGAAATGTTGGTAGGCTCGTTGAGTGCACGCAAAGAAATACTCAAAAGAAAATACTTTCTACGAAAAATGCAGCACAGTGCTGAAGTTAAGGAACCTTCACAGCCAAACAAAGCTAGTGAGCTGAATACCTTTCATCAAAAATTCGTTCCATCACACTGCCGCGATGCTAAAAAGTAATTGGATCAAGCACTGAGGTTTTTAACGGGACTACAATTATTGAAGTCTGGAGAAGACTTCACTTTCGCTGGAATAGAAGGCAGATTGTTGATGGGCATGAATCTTGCTCAAATGCCCACAAGAATTGTTTTCTCGGATAAAGGGAAACCTGATGGAAAAATACTGCTCAGCATGTGAGGGATTATATATCAGATTACGGTACTGATCCTTTTGATTCTATTGCTGGAATTAATAACTCCGTGACATTCAAGCAAGCCAAGAAAAGGTTTGCTAAGGAACCGAAAGTAGAGCTGGTGGCACTTTCGTTCTCGAGGGCTGGTTTGGTATTACTTTAGCGACAGCGAAAAAATGCTGGACGATGCCCCTACACAAAATCTATTTCATGGTCGATGAGAAGGCGAGAAGATCTCTGTATTTTATAAATCGCCGGGTTAAAAATCTACATTAAGATCTGTTTGTGTTGTGATGGAGCTTCCTTCCTCATCCTCACCGAACCATTATCATGTGTTCTCTGGCCGATTTGCCGTACATTTAAAAGGCCCTGTCAGTCGTTCAATTACGAAATCAGATGTCGATATCTATTGGTCGTGCCAGGTATTTTGAGATGGTACTCCTTGCTCACACATTAGATTGTGTTGTGAAGGGATGGGCATTCATGAAGATGCATTTGCTATTCTGGCGATTAGTTTCACGGCACGAAAAATTATGTGTATGGAACTCCTTGGCATTCAATTATTATGTATAACTGTAACATCGGATAGACTGCAATATGGCTGGCAGTACGAGCAGTGCTCACGCAAAATTGAAAGTGGATTTCGTTCCTGCAATTGTGCCGACGGATGCGAGCGCTGAACAGTCAGCCGCTAGACGGTTCGATGTGCTCATTGCAGTTGGTCTCCAGCTAGTAGAGGTCTCAGTGGACTCTGACAAATTCGAGCGGATGAGGTTGTGCTGATCGAACCAGCGAAAGACACCACGAGAGTAAATTTTATATTCCCATCAACCCGAGCACGGTGCTTTCTGTGCTATATATTTAATTGTGCAGTGGATTCTTGCAGCAGTAAGAGCTTCAGAATCAAAGCAGCAGACATAAAAACAAGTGAAGCTGTCCTAAGAATCCTATTCCCATGGATCCCGAGTATGGCGAGCGGCGAATAATTTGCGTTTAAAAATTTTTTTGATTCTGTATAGCATTGATTCCATCGGCAGAGCCATAGTTCCATCGCCAAGAAAGGAAGCGGAGGCCGTCAGGGTCGCGAACTGGTGTTGGTGCACCATATTCTAGATGATTCTGCAGTAAGGCGTGCCCTGGCAGAGTTCGGAATGAGCATATCAATACAGTCAATTCCTAATGGCTTTTAGCTCAGCGAAAAAAAGAAGCAAGCAGCTGTACTTTTAGCTTGTGAATGCGACATTTTTCCAAGTTGTGGCCACAACGTGAAACAAAAGGATGTGATTGGTAGACGTCAGCCCTCTCTAGAATGTACTTTGGCATTCGCTTGTACTGCGAACTCCGTAATGAACCAAAAATCGCGTCGAAATGAACAGATTGTTCAAGAAGTTACTCGGCATTCTTCATAAGCTATTAGTTGTAAACTTATTCGGTCTTCATTCTTTCAGCGAACTTCTAATTTTTTTAATTTTCTAGGTTGTACAGCACATAAGTGAATATTTGGTAACCAATCAGTCATTGAGTTCTAAAATGGACAGCAATCAAGGCAATTCAAATTAGAATGGGGTAGGTTTTTTGCACATAAGTCAAACCATAAATGAAACATAGTAAATCGCTATAGTTTAGCGATTAACTTATGTCTAGATTCATCTCTTATTCTTGCGTAGTTTATAACCTCCTCTTAGGTCTTCATATGCTACGATCAAGTAAGTTCATAGCAACTCAACGCTGAATTCAATGGTTTCGGCTAGTGGATGTAACCGAACGGTGACCTGTGGATCCGTCACTTAGTCTGTGGAACTGGCCGCGCCGAACTGCTGCAAAGGATGTGGTGCTGAGCTACACGTACCCTTGCGCTAAATTTCAAATACTCAGCTAACGCGTCGTTAGGACAGTAGGCACAAACGCGTAGTGTGCAGCAGCGCAACTAATTGTCGCAACAAAAATGACCTACTGACGAGAAAGTTGTGCCTTTGGCAGTTCCATTCTTCAGTAAACATTCAATTCAGACGGCGGTTAGCCTAAACCACCGCCGTCTCGAACCTAGAAATCTATGAGTGCGAAATCGAAGGTAGCCGTAATTATTGTTTTCTAATCCGAAAAAAACAAAGATAAAAGGGAGCGACATTTCTGTATGCCTGTAATGCTACCTGTATCAGTAGTCGGTATTTCCGAAAAGTTTAGAACCTGGAAGTTACTTCCTGGCGGGGAATAGGAGGGAAAAAGATAGTCTCGCTACATATGATTCAATTTACTTTGCTTATGATATACGTATCCGATATCTTGTGAAATATCGCAGTGTCAGGTTGTGGCTTGCGGTATCCATGGATCTCCATCTGATTTTCAATCTCTGTTTGTGCTTTCTCAGCGCTTTATACTGTTAATTAATAATGAGATGCACATTTCCGAAATTTTAAAAAGACGATCCTATGTCAGTATTTGGTTTGCTTTGTCAATGGATCGCTGATAGCATATTTATGCATTCTTCCAGCCTCACAGGCCCTTTGTATAATTTATCCATTTGAAAATAAACGTTCCCCACAAAAATTCATTTGGCGTTGTCGTTTGATTTTGAGTTCGTTAAGTTGGGTGTAGCAAATTAAGAGCTAGGTTCATCATATTTCTGATCTAATTCTAGGTAAAGTTTTGGCTCAACATGAGAAGAATGCTTTACGACGAGTAAGAAACGGATACTATGCCTAGCTCGATGCCGCATATGGGTCTACTCATCTTTCGTGTTTGACATAAGCGCATATCTTTAGAAAACATGAAAATCCGCGATGCATTAATACGCTACGTACATTTCAAACAAAGATTTTGTGCCAGCTACGACGGGATGATGAATACACATTAATATTAATCAATAAATTATTGCATTCGAACTTTCCTTTTCTATTGTGCTATTGAGGTGGAAATAATTACTCTTAATTTGGTAGGTTTGTTCATGCGTGGGAGTGTGGAGAATTTCGAAATAAATGAAACGATAAAAATTGTATTCTTCATTTTTATAATGATTAAAATTAATCAGTACGTAATGTTAATGCTGTAGATTTCGTTACTTATGAAGTTTTAAGTAAAATCAAAACAAAATCAGGATTTCCAATCTGTAATAAGGAGTTCATGCAATAGCCGATATCGGCTATCTCCTGTTATCAGAATAAAATACCCATCATCTCAAATCAAGAAACTACATCGTCTTCTCAAAACTTGGTGAAATTAGAAAAATACCTCTGCAAAGTAATTACAACAATGTATCACGCCGTGATACATTCTCCACAGCGTGATAATCACGCAGTAGTAAGTGAAGAATGGCACTTGCTGTCGAGAATAGGCTGTATTAGATTTTCTTCTACGTTCACGAACTCAATTCGCTACCCGATCTCGGGACTGTGAGAGAAGGGAGCCCACTTCGAGGCCACCTGGCCAAGAACCTCGATCCTATCGAGACTAAAGAGGAAGGAAGAGCTTCTACCAAAAACAGCAACCCCCAACAGAAACTAATCAAATAAATTAAGGTAATTTAGTTTTACAGTTCTCGAAAAGTATTAAAATGGCCTTCGAAATTTGGTTGATCAACTACTGTACGGCCATATCGTCCTTGGCAACACGGTAGATGTGGATGTATTGTAGAATGATCAGGAAACGTTGGAAAAGGAGCGGGTAGGAAAGTCTGCAAATAGGAGAATAAGATTGGTTGTCGGGGTTTGTGAAGAGGAAGACGGCGGGAGTACAAGAAGGCTGGAAGAAATTCAGTTTCAATCGTAACCCCGCGCATCTCCAAAAACAGGAAGGTTTTCCGTCGTAGCGTCTTTCTCAGCAGCGAAGTGCAAAAATTTTTGAAAATGTCGAAAGTACCAAATGAACAGCACACAACTCGAGCACAGAAAACAATCGTAAATCAGACCGAGTCACAATAGTTCGTTCTGTCTTTCATTTGCCTGAAAACGACCAAGGCGTATTTCAGATACAACCGATTACCTCCTTGTGCAATACACCTGTACAAAAAGCTTAGAAACAATTTAAAAACAGCATTTCACACAGACTAAAAAAACAATATTTTTCGCAGGCACGATCTGCACCAACCAAGGTCGACGCCATCACCCCAAGTCATTGCGCATCGGAATCAGCGGGGTGCGAGAAGATGGCGGCTCGTGGCGGCTTGAAAGCGTTGATTCGCGCGGCGGGGCAGCGACCGACTGCGTTGTCGCCGAGTAACACGGTAGCGTTGCGATCGGGGAGCGTCGGGGTGCTATCTCATGCGCAAACCCTGGACTTCACAGCGGCGCCCGATGGGGATTCGGTACGATGGGCGAATCTTAAGGCGATTCAGGACCGTATGCGATCTGTCGGGTACGTGGTAGGCGCGCGGCGAGGCGCAACGGAATGGGGCGGGAACTAACGCATGCGCGCGTGGCGGCACAGTTCGGTGGGCAAAATCACGAAGGCGATGAAAATGGTTGCGGCGTCGAAGCTGCGCAACGTGCAGAAGCTGCAGGAGAACAGCCGTCCATTCGCGGTGGGGCTGCAGGAGTTCTTCAAGACGATGGACTCGCTGGAAGAGAGCGCGGCTACGACGGAGGCGGAGAAGGCGGAGGGCCAGAAGAGCCGCCTCATTGTGGCGGTGACCTCGGATCGCGGGTTGTGCGGCGGCGTGAACAGCTCGATCGTGAAGGGCGTGAAGAAGATGATTGCCGACGAGCCGGACGTCAAGCAGTCGGTCCTGCTGCTGGGCGACAAGGGCCGCGACGGCCTCGCGCGCTCGCACGGCACCTCGATGCTGGTCACGTTCAAGGACGTGTTCAAGAACAACGTCACCTTCCCCCAAGTGTGCCTCATCGCTGAGGACATCCTCAACAGAAGCTTCGACGAGATCACCCTCGTGTACAACGAGTTCAAGTCAGTCATCAGCCAGGACGTCGTGATGAAGCCGATCGTCGGACTCGAGATGCTGATGGCGCAGGCCGCCGCGTTCGACGAGTACGAGTTCGACAGTGACATGGACTCCGCGCAGGTGTTGGTGGATTTGTTCGAGTTCCAGTTGGCGACGCAGCTGTTCAACGCGTGCCTCGAGAATGCGACCTCGGAACAGGCGTCCCGTATGAGTGCGATGGACAACGCGTCGAGGAACGCCTCGGACATGCTCGCGAAGTTGACCCTCTCCTTCAACAGGCAGCGACAGGCGGCTATCACCCAGGAGCTGAGTGAAATCACCTCGGGTGCGGCTGCGTTGGAGTAGACTCGCGGTGCTGGTGGAGTACATCGGTTTTTGGAACTAAAGTCTGGAGGTTGGATGCGATGGAGAGAAGTGGGACGGTATTTTTGAGATGGATTTGGAAGACGAACTCGGTAAATGAATATGCACGTGAGAACTAGTAGATATCTTTACGATTTGGAGGGGCTCAGTGAACGTCGAGTCAGGTGTCGCGCAGATAGTCGATTCGATGCTCTCGGCTATGTTTGTGGTGGCTCGGAGGTGGTAGCTCCGGGAATGAAGCTCTCAACTTTGCGCCTCCGACGTCGTTCCAGTTCGGCCAGTTGTTCGGGTGTAACCGGATTGAAAATCTCTTGGATAGTCAGATGCACGGCTCCAAGAATGAAGAATGTGGGCATCACTCGTGTGCCGAAGAACATGAGCCGATCCCACATGGTAAACGTGAGGTTACTGGGCTCGGAGTGAAGGAAGTGTCGACGTAAGACGCCGCGGTAGCCAGAATGTTGAGTAAAGTTGATCCGAGGATTTCCAGAGCCAAGTGTAGTGTTTTCATTGGAGAATAGCAATGTATACTATGCGTGCTTCATTCCCTGTGGTACAGCGCACCGAAGTGCGCTGGGTAGCGACAGAGATGAACTCGGTAATGAAACGACGATTGCAGATGCTGCGATGCCCTTTTCAAGACGGTGTGCAGGAAGACAACGAGCTCTCTCAGCAGCGTGTGTTGTGCTGGCTCGAAGACGTTCACATCCGTCGATGGACCCCAGAACAGCGCGCGGTACTGCGTGAGGTGCCGATATCGGCTCGTGCCCTCACAGAATACTCGCGTGCGCTACATCTCCCAGTGACAGACAACCGGCTTGGTACGCTGGTGCCATATCTATTGGACGTGGCGGCGTCGCTGCACTACGACGATTGTGCGGCGGTGTACGGCGATGCGACGGACCCTTGGTACGGACGACGAGTGCCCACTGTGCCCGCTGACCCACAGCTTCCCGCCGCAGCGCAGCAGCTGCTCCAGGCGCTGGGCCTCGACGTCGATGTCCCAGCGCCCGATGCGTTGCAAATTGCCGCCGACGTGCTGGCTGACCACCTTTCGCCGCCGATGTGCGACACCACACTACGCTCGTTCGCACTCGGCTTCTCCACGGGCGACGCCGCCGTGGACAAGGTCGCCACCGTGCTGCGGCTGCTGCACGTGCGCGACCTTCGTCGCTTACAAGACGTAATCAATGACCGTATCGCCGTCATGCAATCCGTTACAGCCAATCCCAAGACCGACTCGAAGTTAGGAAAGGTTGGACGGTAGAACTTGCCCTTGGTTGTACCATTATTAGGTACTACCACTGATAGCTGAAGCACAGTGAGGTGTGCCATGTGACTAACTTCACTAGCTCAATATAACTATTCGCACTACCCTTTTGTTCTGTGACTGCCAGCTGAACAGAGAATGTGCTCCCACAAACTTACTGCCGTGGTACTGTATCGGTACAGTCAATGAAGACTGAAAAGAAGCAAAGTGCAGATAAAAAAACTTTTACGCCTAAGTTCTCCACCGTGAGCGGATTGACTTGGAAATTTTCGCACTCAAGTAACGCGCGCTTGTAGAAAATCCTGCAGTGAACAACCCCTTCGCCGATTGTTGCACACTACTACGAGAGACAATCGCCGCTAATGAAGCCAGGACAGCCTTGCTCACGTAGCCTGCCTTATGGGGAGCTAAAGACTCGAGCATATCCTTGGGCTCTACACCTTGATATCGGGCGAGTTCTGCACGCAGGGTGGATGGTAACGCACGCAAAAGGGATCGCTGTCCATCAAGACTCACATCGCGACGCCATAATCGGCCGCGCGCGACAGGCAGTCGTTTCAGCGCCGCATCGTACAAACGGCGGAACTGCGGCAAATTCGCGGTGACAATCGAGCGTGGTTTGTCTTTTGCCTCCATTCGGACGTCGCCTGTGTATGACAGCGACGCAGCAGCGACGTACACGTCCTCTTCGCTGAACGATTCCGGTAGTGTTAGTAATGCGGCTGCGGCTGCCGACGAGACGTTGCTCTCGAGCGCGTCCGTGAGGCCCGGCGATTTCTCATTCAACACCTGGATGGGTTTGTGCGCGCGTCCGGCGGCGTAGAGGTGGCGCCAGCGGAGGAGGTCGTCGCGTAGATCGGACACCGTGATAACGCCGTACTTGAACTGGTGTCCACGCCGCGGCATTAGCGTGTTGTAGTAAATGCGCGGCCCCAGCCGTTGGAAAAGCGCGAGGTACTTTGCGCCGAGGTGGCGCAGCGGCTGCGCGTAGTGTTCGGGGTTGCGCCGCAGGTTTGCGGCATGCCAGGACTCGGCGTCGTCGACCGCGAGCACTAGATCGAGCATGCGCCGGCGAGGCGTGCGCACGAGTGTTTGCGGGAACACCGCACTGCCGTAGGAGAAGGCGAATTTCGTGGGTGGTAGCGCGGATAGCACCTCATGCGCACGGCTGTGTGATGAAATATACGACCCGTTGTTCGACGTCACTGACGCTGCCATCGTCGCGCGGTGGTCAGGGCAGACGTAATTGTTGCCGCATTGCCCACGACCCGAATTCACAGGTCACGACAGCATAGCTGGTACCCGTAATGTATAGTAAGAAAGCAGGTGTACGCATGAAAATACTATACAGCTTTATTGTGATACCTTGCTGTCTCATTAGAATTAATCTGGTCGTGGATTGTGATGTTGTTTTCGTTCCATTACCATCAGTTTCTGTTTCCATTACTGTTCCATTCGATCGCTTCCGAGTATATTTCCTATTCAATTTTCTTGAACCAATAACATCTTTAGTTTGTCCCCAACGACAAATGATATTCCTGCAATTGAAGAAAACAATAAGGCTGCCCGAGATATCATTGGAAGCTATAGAAATGGAACAGTAACGGAAACCGACAGGATTTTTAAAGAAAATGAAAACAACATCATACTGTCGGACCAAATTGATTCTAACGAGACAACACGGTTCCATACATGAGCTGTATAACATTTTACGTATTCACCTGCTGTATTACTCCAGATTACGGGTACTGTACCATCTATGCTGCCGTGACCTGTCAGTGTCGTGGTTCGTGGACTGACATCGAGATTTTTGTGGGATACATAGAATACCTATGTATAGTTGTATATTCATACAAGCCCGATTACTGTAATGACATCTGTATCATACGGCGACGACGACCACCGCGCCCTACCCCGTCGCCGACGACGCCACCTCTCATCGATAGCTGCACAATCTCTGAGACCGACAGCACAAGATGAAGAAGAGCAGCAGCGTGTCATCGTCGCGTCGCAAGTCGCGCAAGGCGCACTTCACGGCGCCGTCGTCGCAGCGCCGCATCATCATGTCGGCGCCGCTGTCGGCGGAGCTGCGCCAGAAGTACAAGGTGCGCTCGCTGCCGATCCGCAAGGACGACGAGGTGCAAATCGTGCGCGGCGGCTACAAGGGCCGCGAGGGCACGGTCACGGCGTGCTACCGTAAGAAGTACGTCATCCACATCGACCGCATCACGCGCGAGAAGGCCAACCAGATGCCCGTCAACGTCGGCATCCACACCTCCAACGTCGTCATCACCAAGATCAAGCTCGACAAGGACCGCAAGGCCATCCTCGAGCGCAAGAACCGCGACAACATCGCCAAGGGCAAGGCCGACAACCCCGACGTCCCCGCACCCATGGCCGACGTCGACTAAGTAAACTTCGCGGCGCTGCGCGCGTTCGGTGTTTAGGCAACCGCTTATGTCCCCTTGTACCTCGATTTCCTATTTGTCTCGCGCTTTCCATTTCCTTGTGTAGACCTTACTGCGGAACTAAACATATCATGACAAACTCCTAACTGTGGCAGTTCTAGAAATGTAATCGGGATGTCATCTTGATTCAAAGTGTATTGTACATGCGAAAACTAGACTGAGAGGGAGAAACAACGCTGTGAAGAATAAGAAAGTGCCGGAGTTGGCTAGTTTCAGGTAATTTTATTCCGCAGCACGCTTATCAAGTTCAGCGCGTAACAGTTCGATGCGTTTATCGAGTGGTACCAATTCCTTGCTAGCATCCATCGTGGAAGCGAGGTGCACGACTCGAAGAACCATCCCGACATCAGGCCCACTCATTTTGCCAGTGAGCGCGAGACGAAGCGGATGGAAGATTTTCTTTCCTTTTCGGCCGAGCTCTTTGCCAGTGGCCTTGACCCATTTCTTCCACATCCCCTGATGTTCATCGCCCGCATCGCCGATAGGTAGTGTGCCCTCATCGAACGCGGCCAACACCGCACGCCCTACGACGGCGAAGCCACCATCTTCCGCGAGCAGCTCGTCCGCCTCACCTGACTCGATTGTGCTCGCCAGCGGGTACGACAGCACATTGCTCATTTCCCGTACCGCGTCATTGACGAGGTCGAGCGAACCGTGCACGATTTCCGTTCCCACCTTCGCCAACTCACACTCATCCGTGAGCATCTCCCCGAACACGCCTTGTTTCCGCCACACGTCGGCGACCATGGGCACGACCTCCTCCAGCGGCATTCCACGCAAGTGCACACCATTCATGAAACGCAGTTTTTCGATATCAAACTGGGCCGGCGACTTGGTCAACCGTTTCACATCGAACGCTTCGATAAGCTCCTCCACCGAGAACAGCTCGTTTTCCGTGCCATCGTTCCAGCCCAGAGTAGCCAAGTAATTGAGCATCGCCGCGGGCAAGTAGCCCTCCTCCCTGAACTGCGACACACTGGTCGCGCCATGCCGCTTGCTCAGTTTCTTCCCATCCGACCCGTTGATGAGACTGCAATGCGCGTACTCCGGCACCTCGAAGCCCAACGCACGCGACACCAACACCTGCCTCGGTGTGTTGTTCAAATGCTCGTTCGCGCGTATCACGTTGGTCACGCCCATCAACGCGTCGTCCACGGCGACGCAAAAGTTGTACACCGGTAATCCGTTGCTTCTCAGCAACACGAAGTCGCCGAGGCTCATGTTGACGTCCCAATCCACCCTGCCACGGACTACGTCGTTGATGATCACGCGGCACTCGGGCGGTACACGGAAGCGGATGGTGTACTCTTCCCCGGCCTCGATGCGCTTGCGCACGAGGTCTTTATCGAGGTCGCGACACGTGCCGTCATACTGCGGCGGGCGACCCTCGCGCTCCGCGGTCGCCTTCTTGCGCTCCAGAGTCTCCTTGTCACAGAAGCACGGATACGCATGACCGCTTTCCACAAGCTTGAGTGCCAGCTCGCGGTATATCGCCGCGCGCTCACTCTGGCGGTAGTTCTCGCAGGGGCCGCCCACGGTGGGTCCCTCGTCCCATGTCAGTCCTAGCCACCTTAGGTCGTCCAGTACGGCGCGCTCGAACTCCGGCCGCGACCGCTCCAGGTCCGTGTCTTCCACGCGGATCAGGAACTTGCCACCATGCTGCCGCGCGTGCAGCCAGTTGTACAGCGCCGTGCGTGCGCCGCCCACGTGCAGCGTGCCCGTGGGCGACGGCGCGAAGCGCACGCGCACCGCGTCGTCGAACTTGACGCGCTCGGCGCGCTCCGTCGACGCGGGCGACGGCGCAGTGGCGGGCCGCGCGGCACACCCACGAATCGGGGTGACGCGTGCACGTCTGACAACGCTTTGTCGTGTATTGCGTAGTAGTAGACGCCCGGTGGGGGTGAGGCCGAAACACAACACCATTGTGGGGTGGGGTCGATGCATCGGTACACTCACCTCACGCGTCACCAATCTGATAGCTGATCTGCGGCGCAATCTCAATTAAGTGTAAATTAATGTGTATTCGTTATTTTGCACTCGTTACCTACAAACATCGCGGTTGATTGTGATGCAGCGGACAAAGTTGAGAGTCACGTCGAGTTCTAGTTGATTGCTACGGTACAAAGGGGGTCATCCATCAACGAAACGAGGTGAAAAGCAGACACGTCTACAAGTTGAGTTGCTGCGAGCCGGGCATGGCGCAGATCACCATGGATAATTTCTAAGTATAAAGCGGCGGACATTTAAGTGGGCAGCCGACGAAGGGGAGTGGGTGATGTGTTTGCGCGGGAGCCAATGAGGGGCGTGGGATGAGGGGGGGTAGGTGTGAAGGTAAGGTGCGGGGGGGCCTGTGTAAGGCGATAAAAACAACGTGCGAAATGTGGCGCTGTACGTTTGAAAACGCGTGCAAGCGCGGCTACCTGTAGCGGGGCGACACGACGCGGTGACACGGCGGGCCCGGGGCGGCAGCGACGACATGGACGACTTCTTGGCGAACTGGGAGACGGCGGGGTCGGCGTTTTTCGAGGCGCCGGCGAACACGCCCACGTTCGGTGAGTCGGACAACCCGTTCCAGGACATGGATCTGACGCCCGCGCCCGCGCCGCCCAACCCCGCCGCCTCCGCCGACTTCCTCGGGCTCGCGCCGCCCACGCCCAGCCAGCCCGCGCCGCCCGCCTCCGCCCAGGCCGCCCTCATGTTCGCGGCGTCCCCCGGCGTCGTCAACCCTGTCCCTACCCCACAGCCCGTCAAGCCCGGCCTTGTCAAGTCCCCCAACCCCACCGACGCCGTCCTCGCTTCCTTCATGCCCATCCACACGCCCTCGCCACCCGCGCGCGTCACCACGCCCGCCGCACGCCGCCTCCGCCCCAAGGCGGACGCGATCGTCGCGCACTGCTGGAAGACCGCTTGCAGCGAGGCGTCCTTCATACGCAAGGTGCGCTCCGAGTGGAGCAACCATTGCCGTGGCGGCAGCGGCTGGACACTGGACGACGACGCGGAGGGCGCGTTGCTAGACGCCCTGGTGGCGAGATTATGCACTGGCGACTCGTACTCGCAACGCCTCATGTCGTACATGAGGTATTCATTGCTGAGCGGCGCCGTGCGACCGAAGAGTGTGATTGCCACCTGCTTGAGATACGTCCACGAGGCCGCTGAGCGCACGCAGCAAGGCATCGCCCGGCTGTTCGCGGAACTGCTCCCGTTTTACACCTTCACCGGCGAGGGTGACGACCTGACCAAGGAGGCGCAGCATTACTTGGACGCCTTCACGGTGGTTCTGCGTTGTGCAGCTAGGGCGCCCTTTGACAGTGAGCTCAATACCCTGATGAGTGGAAACCGCTTCGTGGCCTTGGTGCGCGCGTGCGGGCGACGAGTGCCCGCGAAGTGGAACCAGATTAAGGCGTCGTTCGGCTCGTTACCCAAGCACTTGACGCCGCTGGTTACCAGGTTGAAGTTGGGACTGGGTGGCGCGGCCACGAATTATGCGGATGTGGTGAAGTTTGTCAGTATTGAGAGGCTGGTGATCCCACCCCCAGATCATGGCCTGCCCGCCGCGGTACCGATGGCGCTGCAGGTAAGTTCGGCACTATTTGGACCGCGAGTAGCGGCGGCGTTGGGCGAGGTGTGGCTGAAGCAGGGCAAGGTCATGGACTTGAATGCGCTGATGCTGATTGATAGAGAGCTCGCGCAGGTCCCCGTCAAAATGGCGCTGAAGGACTGTGTACGCGCGTGTGAGGCGACGGTCCGGTTTTTGGCGGAGCGCGGCTCGATTGTGGGGTCGGAGAACATGCAGTGGGGCCTGGCTTGGGGCGGACGCGAGCGGTTGCTGAGAATTATGAGGGATGCGGTCCCGCAGCTGAGAGGCGAGCTGAGATCGGAGCGTGGTTGTATGGTTGTGGCGATGGCGGTTATTGGTTGCGTGCCGAATTGTTTGGGTCATGTGCTGAGAGTGGATGGTGAGGATGGTGGGAGCCAGAAGGAAGCGATGGATGATGATATTGAGAAGCACATGAATGATTTAGTGTCGTTTGCGGTGGGGGCGATGGAGGATGCGGCGCAGGCAGAGGAAACACCGGCGTGGAGGTCGTTTGGATTGTGGTTGTTGCTGTTTGCGACGCGGTGTGGGGCGCTGTTGAGGGCGGCGAGGTGTGAGCACGTAAAGGCGGCGAAGGTGCTGAGGGCGTGGAGTGGAATGCCGACTGGAACGCCGGGCAGTCATGCGGGAAGTGGGAATCGAAGTGGAAGCGAGGTGAGGGGCAGTGGCAGCTCGTCGGGCAGTGCGGCGGCGGTTGAGGCGGCGGCAGTATTGGCGACATTTGCGGCGCCGGCGGCGCACGCGATTATTGACATGGCGGACGCGTGCGGCGACGATGCGACGATGCACGCGCTGTGTGCGGATTATGTGCAATAGAAGTGGCGTTTGACTTTAATTTGCTCAGCTTATTTGGGAGACGTTTGTAAATGACGTTAATGTGAGTGTTTTACTTGCTTTGTCCGTACGGTAGTGGGTAACGAGGTCCTCTTGTGGTACTGTGCCGCGAGTGCGTTACTGTCGTTGGCAACGATTCCCTGGCACGGCACACCCTGTAGAGGGTTTTTACACAACAAATTCGTGCCACTGCCACGACGATATGCAATAAAGGTTCTCACGGTGTTGTCTCATTCTCCGTGGGCGGTGTGAGTGAGAGGTGCGTGGTCTCGCGATGTAGAATGGGGAGCTCGGCGGCGACCCTGTCGGCATCGCGGAGAAGCGGGCCGTGGAGCGAGGCGGGCAGGGCGTCGTACGACACTTGCTGCTGCGTGCATTGTTGGATGAGCACGTCGGTGTCGTAGCGGTGGTAGTAGCGCGTGTCGTACACGCGCAGCAGCACGTCGTCGATGCGCAGGTAGAAGCGCGCGAGCACGAAGAGGAAGCCGGGCATGCAGCGCAGGCGCACGCGGTAGGTGGCCGCCCCGTTGTCGTCCAGCTCGTCCTCGTACAGCGGCACCGCGGCGAAGTGACGGATGGGCAGCGTGCGGTCGGCGAGCGCGGCCTGGTCGATGGCGAGCGTGCTGGTCACGCGCGTGGTGTGCGACAGGGTGCCGCGGTATGACGTGGTGTACGTCCAGTCGCGGCTCGACGTCGCCGGCGGCGCCGACAGTGCGACTGTGATGGGGCGCGCCTTCCAGTTCGCACTCCCGCGCACGTGCAGCGTGGGATCCCGTGCGTGCACGTGCTGGAGCGCGTGCGCCGCGTCGAAGCGCAGGGTGAACCCGGGACGGGACAACTCGAGATAGGAGCCGCCGAACAGCATCGTCGGCGGCGACACGCCCGCCGTGGCGCAGATGGCCTCCGTGTCGGCGCTGTTCGAGATGGGGCCCGTGCGCGAGGTAATTGTCCACCCGCCGATGCGACACTCGGTGGTGTGCGGATCAACGGGCGACTGCACCATGGCTGCGGGTGTGAATCGGATGCGAATTACGGTACTACTTGTCGCTGCTTGCGAATATTTATTTTCTCGCTATTCTAGTCTGAGTAGTGCGACGAATTCGAACTTGCTGCGTGCTCCACCTCCACGTCCAGCTCCACGGGCGCGTTCGAGTGCGACGACGAGCTCGTGTGCGACGCCGCGCCCGTGCTGACGATGACGGGCGGGGGCGGGGCCGCGGGCTCTGCCACCACCTCGTGGTCCGAGCTGCTGTGTGAGGCCGCGCCGGCCTGCTCCTGCACGTCGTTCGACGAGTGCGACGACCCCGCTGCCGCCGGCCCCGCCGTCTGCGCCTCCTTCGACTCGAAACACCCCATGCCGTGTGCCACCCTGTCGATCGTTCAGGTTCGCCGTTACCACGCCCTACTTGACTGTTTACCACTGGCCTGCATACAGGGCTGCTAGCCTAATGCATTGCTGTGTTTTGCGCCGCCTTGTTTTTCGCTTATTTCCACCTATCTTCCCTCGTATTACACTTTCGTCGACCAGCTCAATTCTGCCACCCACCTATCCACTTGTACCTTCGCATCAACAGCCGCCGCTTGTTGCCTCCTTCGTTGCCTACGCCCATTTTCCTCTCTACACCAACACACATCTGTCATGGGCTGCTTCTCGTCGAAGGAGGCGCCTCCCGTCGACCATCCGGTCAAGCGGGAGGAGCCGCGCAACCCGTCCCCGGCCCTCCCGCCCGTCCCCCGTGCGAAGCCTGTCATCACCGAAGCAGACATGGCCAAGCACAAGCTGAAACATCAGCGCGATGCGTTGGAGCGCTCACTCAAGCTGTCTGAGGAGGTGCTCAATCGCGACCTGGCGCTTGCCGCTCAGCTGCGCAGAGAGGGCAAAAAGGAAAGCGCCCTGGTCCTCCTTCGTCGCAGGAAGCTCGTGCAGGAGCGCGTCAAAGTGACTAGCGCGCAGCTGGGCAAAATCCAGGACTCGATTGGCACGATTGAGGGCGCGGAGAACCTCAAGGCCGTGCTCGAGGCCGTGGAACAGGGGACCAAGGCCATGGAGAAGCTCAACAGCGTCGTCACGGTGCAGAAGGCTGAGGAGGTGATGGCCAAGTCGAGGGATGCGACGGCCTATACTGAGGAGGTCGCTGCAGTGTTGGCGGGCGCCGACGATGTGCCGGACCTCGACGAGGACGAGGTATTGAAGGAAATCGAAGAGTACGAGCGCGGTGTCGAAGGAGCGCATCAGCAGAAGGTCGCGGAGAAGGACCAGATGCTGTCAGACATGCCGAATATTCCCACTACTATTCCGGAGCCGCCTGGAATGCCTCAGGATACAGAGGTTGTCGTAGAGGAGTCGAAGCCAATGGCCAGGGCAGCGGTACCTGCCTAAATCGGAACCCGAAGCCATGGAGGGTGGAAGACGTTGGCGGATTTGTCGATCGCGCCGTCCGAGAATCTTCTAGTTACACTAACAAGGACGTAGTGCCTGCGCTTAGCTTATATTTCTGCATAAACTTCACTCTTACTCCTGTGGTTTGTATTTGTGCCGCGCTACGCCAGTACGGCGCCGCGGGATGGAAGGTTACATCTGACGTAAGATTGGTCAACGCCAGCTCACTCCTAACTGGTTCGCGCCGCGTACCTACACTACCCCAACCCATACGCCTTCCTCACCGTGAGCTGGACCGCGCAACATGACCGATTTCGTGCGGCGCGCGTTCGCCACGGCGCCGGCGGCACGCGTGACGCTGCGAACGATACGCGCGATTTATGAACGCGGTACGCCGCTCGCCATGGTCACCGCGTACGATTACGCGGGCGGTAGGCACGTGGACGAGAGCGGCGCGGATATGGCGCTCGTGGGCGACTCGTTGGGAATGGTCGTGCTGGGCCACAGTAATACGCAACAGGTCACATTAGAGCAGATGATCCATCACGCAAAGGCCGTCAGAAAGGGCGTCGAGAGGGCACTGGTAGTTGTGGATTTGCCGTTTGGCGCGTATGAGGCGAGCGAGGAATTGGCAGCCTGTAGCGCGATAAGGATCATCAAGGAGACCGGCGCTGATGCGGTGAAGATTGAGGGCCGACGCCCAAGGCATGCTAGTGCGATTGTGCAGGGTGGCGTGCCGGTCATGGGGCATCTGGGACTGAGCCCCCAGGCGGTCGGCGTCATGGGCGGGTTCCGTCCCGTGGGTAAGTGCCCTGAGGAGGCGATGGCCATGCTTGAGGGCGCGAGGGAAATGGCGCAGGCGGGGTGCTTTGGGATGGTCCTCGAGTGCGTGCCGGAGCGGGTCGCCAGGGCGGTCACGCAGGCCGTGGACGTGCCCACAATTGGAATTGGAGCGGGCGTGGGGTGCGATGGACAGGTGTTGGTGTACCATGACGCGCTGGGCATTGGTGACTACTCGCCAAAATTCGCAAAGCGGTACAGAGAGGTGGGCAAGGAAATCGTACAGGGATTGAAGGAGTTTGGCAGTGAGGTAAGAGAGCGGAGATTTCCGACGGAGAGCAGCTATCGCATCGACGAGGAGCTGGAGTGGAGGGAGTTTTGGAAAGCCGCCGAGCAGGCTCGCGCGCAGCGAGGAAACCGGGTACATGCCGATGTGGGGGACCAGAACTTCAAGTTGTACTGATGCGGATGGTGCATGGGGTAGAATGTGGAGTGCGCGATTTTGGACGAGTAGGGTAGGATGCCACTGATGCGCGAATGAACAAAGATCTACTAGCACATGTGCGAGCGTTTACGCTAATAGATGGAGAACGACTCTGATCCGCCTTACTTCTCTACCTCGCTCCTATTACCGTTGCCCTTTTGTTGTTGCTCAGCGAACAACCAAAATTCCGACCAATCTCCCGAGTCGTTCGTCTCGTGCGCTGCGGTTGGGAAGGTGCCGGCGATTACGTCGTCGCGAAACGCGGTCAGTGCGTTGCGTATCGTGGCGTCTACCTCGGCGTAGCGCTTCGCGAAAGACGGCGACTTCCCGCGCAGTCCCACCGCGTCGTGGTACATCAGCACCTGCCCGTCGCAACGCCCCGAACCAATCCCTATCGCTGGGATCTTTAGATGTTGCATGATTCGCGTCGCCACGGCTGATGGCAAGCACTCGAACACCACCGCGAAACAGCCTGCTGCAGCCATGTTCACGCACGCTGACAGCGCCCCACGCGCTTCGCTCGCGTCTGTCACAGGCCCAACGTGTGCCATCACCGGCACACCAGCACTCGTTATCGCCTTCGCTGCGGCTACCTGTTCGCCTTCCAGTTTCACCGCGTCAATCAAACTCGACTTCACTAGCTCGATAGCACTGTCCGCCGCGTGCTCACCACTCACCTCGTAGGTACCGAACGGCATGTCGGCCACGAGCAGCGCGCGATGAACCCCCGCACGCACGGCACGCGCATGGTGCGCCATTTCGGTTAGGGTCACCGACAGTGTTGTGTTACGCCCCAGCACGACCTTGCCGAGTGAGTCGCCCAACAGCACCATGTCCACACCGCTCGCGTCCGCTTGCAGCCCGCTGTGGTAGTCGTACGCCGTCATCATCGTGAGTGGCACACCACGTTCGTAGCGGCCCTGTAGCTCGCGAACTGTCACCTTGCTAACGCTCATTGTTTCCACTGTGCCTACACCCTGGGCGCAATTCCCTTATCTGAGCTCCCAAACATACACTCAGCCGCGTGGATAAGTCGATACAATGTGGGTTTCTAGGAAATCCTGCAGGGCGTCTGGCGATTCGTCGTCGTTGTTTAGATGCTTCTAATGTCACATCTGCTTCGCACCACTCCTGATTTTATCACGCTGTTCTGTACCTGGTGATTTCGCGCTCGTTGGCGGATCTTATTCGCCGTGGTCGAGAACAGCGAGTGAGCGGATGTTTTTCTGACGTGTTCATCTTTAACCTCGATTTTGTTTTTGATAGCCATCGCTTGAAAGACTAAGTAGTTGGACTTGCTAACCCATCACTAGCCTCTATATGAACATTAACTAGATTCTAATGAAACCTGTAGATAACAATGGAACAGAAGACTACCGTCAATATTTCAGGTCGCAGACCGATATGAGTGCAAAACCGTCTTTAACCAAGTCGTTGAATCCTGGGATGAGCAGATTGGCTGATTTATTTCTTTTATTTCGTAATAAATTTCCTTGTTCATTTCCGACAGGGTTTTTCTCAATTAATGAAACCGTACTATCACAACTGTAATTGTTGGAGAGAGATACACCCTCACCTTCTTCTCGCAATGCACAATCTTTAAGTCCTATTGGACGGAACTCGAAACAAGTTGCGCTGGCTCTCAGCTTTCGAACGGATTAGATTTCTGCAACGAAAAAAGTCAAAAATGCAGAATAATCGGGTGCTGATAATGCTGAATTTTGAATAAAATAATCAAGGCTTGAAACAATTACAGTAGATACAGTTCGGATACAAAATTTTTCAAGTCAATTCATAGTGGAGATTCTCATCTTTACGAGGCAGCAGGCAGCAGGCAGCAGGCAGCAGGCAGCAGGCAGCAGGCAGCAGGCAGCAGGCAGCAGGCAGCAGGCTTAGGGTGAATACAGTGTAATCGTCCAGAAAACACATTGCTGTAACTCAGTCGACATAGAGAACAGCTGCATTTTTGTATAGGTGAAGCTGTACCTTGTTCGGTTCTCAATAATCTTTCCACTCGCCGGTGATGCTCGATACTGATCTTGTTACATCTTGGAAAGAACAAGTTGTCAACCTTTTTACTTGCGAATGCCACGGACCCTAGAATGAAAGACTGCAATAACGGATCGGTTACTGTATTGGTGTGAACTTTTGACCATTTGTTTCTGACATCCATAAAATACAGAATGGTACTCGATCTGTGCGTATAAATGTCAACGGATTTCGTTCAGCCAGCATCTCACCTTGCACAGCCTCAATCTTGCCATCACCGCAAATCCTCTACGCTCTCTGTGGGCGTTCTTTTCAACTGCTGAAATACGCATTTTATATCCTAGTTCATGGTCACAGTCTGACTACAAGTTGGCACACGTCCTTGTATCTAGTCGCATCTACTGGAAGGAGGCGAAAAATGATGCAACTAACCAGCCTCCGTCTCTAATTGATTTCCGCAACGAGAATTCGCTGGAATTGGTTCGACTGACCGAGGAAAATTCGAAAGATGTTGAGGATATCGTCAAGGCTGATAAGTACGAGAGGAGGATGCGTGTTACGGTACGTGGCCATCTACACGGTCCCGAGCGACAAAATAAATTTTTCAATAGTGATGTACAACTTGAAATTATTCCGAATACCCCTGACCAACATGAAGTTTGGATGAACACGATACAAGCGCGCATCGCTCCATGAAACCTGTTGCTACAGAAGATGAAAGATGCAGCTAGGCGTGCACCTTCACCTGTATTGGAGGAACCGAAAAATGCTGTTGGTGAGCCGTCTTCGATGCCACTCGATAAAGTGAAGGAGAAATGAAGGGATTTTCTCGGCACGCTACCCGAACAGATGGAGAAGCTGTCCATAGTGGACAAGCTAACTGCACAAGGCGCAGCTGCACCAGGACTGGGTGGGACACTGCAGAATTTGACGGCGGGTGCGGAGCGTGTTGCAGAAACTGCCGAACTTCTTGCGAATATTTCGAAATGTATTGCAGGATTCAGCACCATTTTCCAACTGGTGTCGCTGAATGCAAAAGAGGTGTCGATGTCTCTGGAAGCGAGTAGTGGGTGAGAGTGCTCTCAGTTTCACTCGGTCAAATTACGATCCTACTGTGCTACGTACTGGAAAGTTTGGCGAGAATCATGAAGCACTCGCGTATGGTGAATGAGACAGCCATAGATTCTGTGTTCGACACATTGAAAGAAACGGTGCATTAATGGATCTGGCGGAGACACAGTTATTGCTGGGCCGAATCAGTCAAATCGTGAATCCCAGAGATCTGAAGAAGGTGAAGGAAAAAAAATCAAAGAATTGAGGCATATGGCGGTTACAGCAGATAACACTTCAGGGGTAGCAGGCAAAAAGTCGAGTATTGATGGGTTACGTGAGAAGGTGGGCCTGTTGGAGGAGGGACGCGAAATTTGGGGTGACGGACCTCATCATGTGCGGCCATCTGTTTCAGCGTTCTTTTCGGGACGTAAGAAGGAGCTGAGCACTCTCGAAGAAATATGGTCAAATGGGGAAGTCCGGTGGTCTCGCAGTTCGGAGGGATGGGAAGGCCGAACTGATAATTGCGTACGCTGATCGAGCAGCTCAAAACCAGCAAGTATCTGGGGGAGTATCTTAGGTGATGGTACATGGAGACGAGAGGAATGTGATTAGTTCGGTTGCAGGACAGGCGGAGAGACTCACGCAGAGAAAAAAGCTCAAGGAAGACCGTCCAAATGCAAACTTGGTGATCGCGGTTTTGAAGCAAGGGCTCGACAAGAGGAAAGGACGATGGCTATTATGCCTGGACAATGCGAACGACAGCAAAGTCAGCGGAATACTGACGTGAATGCAGTATGTGGATTAGCCGTAACATCGCGGGAAATGGGTGGGTTCTGGTGACTTCGCGTCAAGGTAAGCCATAACTATGGGAAAGAATGAATAAGGACCAGAAGTTGGTTTTGGAATCACTGAGCACGAAGAATAGGATAGTGGCTCTGTGGCGTCGAATTCAGGGGACAGAGACGGGTGATGCAGATGATGAAGTGGTGAAGGAAGAGATCAAAGTATTAGAAGACTACGTCCCAGACGAGTATCGGGCGCTGAAGAAGCTGTGCGAAAAAGACGCTGGGTATAGTCTTGGAGGTCTACGACTCGCTCTAGTACAGGCTGGGATGTATATCGCACAATTTGAGTGTTCCTTCAAAGAGCATCAGACCATATTCAACAGTGCGACAGGAAAACAGCACTTGCAAGATATCATGAAGAGAATTGAGGATCTAACACCAATTCATTAATCGCAGAAATCGATCTAGACGAAGTGGGAAATTATTGTTCAGCAACTATCTGAGAAAGAATATATGGTATAGCAAACAATAGCAGTGCTTGGAATGGGGGTGTTGGAGAAGCGATGATGAAAATGATATTGAAATTTGCTACATCAGATGGGAGTGGGACTGTCGCAGGATGTTGTGAAGTGTGTTCGTCGAAGAGTTAGTTCACGGTTCGTCGCTGATTCGTCGAGATGACAGGAAAAGAACAAGAAGAATAGGGATGTATAATCAATTGATTTTTAGCACTGACTGACTAGTTCGGAGCTTCATGAATTAACGGACTAATTACTAACTAATTGAAGAATCCAGCCATGCACAAAACACTGAATCCCTATCTAGAATTGCCACTGTTGCCCCGTTTCTCAGCCCAGAAGAGCGCCATTTTAGTTCCGAGAAATGGCATTCTTGAGGAACTGCTTATGTCGGCACCGTCAACAGAAGCCTCGCAATTTTTCCTAGCTTCAAAAGTTTGCCATTTCTGCGAATATTTAGCCAATACTTGTGGCTTTCGCGAGCCATGAACGAGAATCCACTTATTTCATTACGGTATGTCACAAACTCGTTTCGAATCGTATCACGACGGCTGCTTCGTGCACCAGATCCTGGATTTCGATTGAATAGTCTTGCCGCTCATTCATCCGCTAATTGATCCTCACCATTTTCGGTTTGACTTAGCACTGATAGTTTGACAACATCGTCGTCTTTCGCAACTCTGTTGTCGCATCGGTTAGAGTAAATTTCCATCATTTCACTGATTATAGCCCGTTCGCTATAACCGTAACACGCGTGAATTGCATAAATATAGCGTGGATTCAGGTATGATCCAATGATGCAATCCGTTGGTAATGTAGTTCCCATTTTAGTGCCACCTTCAAATGGCAATTCTCTTTCAACACCATGCAACAACTTTAGTCTCGCATACAGTGAATCAATAAGACTTTTTTGCAGATATTTGGCATCGGAAACAACATCCATCCTCCTAATTGTGTCCACTGCCGATGTCAGTAGTGGAAGCACATTTCCAACCCACGAACAAGGCGACGAGAGAGCGAACGTGACTTCTTCAATGGGCTGTAGTATTTCGACGACGTTTCTTATTAAACTAAAATCATTAGAGCTGAAGTGAAACAAAACAGGCCATACAACATTGTCTTTGAATCCTGCTCGTTGCATATATCGAATAAAACCAGAATTCTTATAAATACACCGCAACATCAGCAAGGTAGAGTCGAATCTTGTTGGGACATCTCTCGACGATACACTCGATACACAACGCTTGCGCTGGAAGGTTCGGAAGAGTTTCGCATACGAACGTTTCCGCATTATCGCTGTGCAGATAGTACGGCAAAAGTTAATAGTACGACGAAACGTGTTACTCGATTCAGCAATATTGTGAGCGTTAACTAGAAGTTGATCATCGTTCATTTCATCCCAATCTAAAAGTTCGTTCGACTCGCTGTTCATTTTTGGGCTGTGTTCAAAGTGGGATTACTCAGATTCTCTTATTGCCAGCTGGTAAAAGTGAACACTACACGGGAATCAATACTCGTCGCCGTCGCAAATCATGAATTTTCGTACGGCAGATTTGTTCACTGGCGCGGAGTCAGAAACAAAAAAATCAGGTGTACGGTTCGAACATCGGCTTTGAATCGCAGTTCTAATGAGCTCCGCAACCTTGTCACTGTCTTGCTCACCTGTTTCACCGGATTTACCGATAGTTCGAGTTCGAAGCAATAGATCTTCGTCAAGATATGAAATTATGAATTTCAAATTTGCCTCGTTGCGCACCGAACTCCATCTGTCAAATGTCAGCCCAATATATTCAGATTTGGGCACCTGGTTCTGGATTAAGGTCAAGACCTCATTAAATTTCTTGGAAATCCAATTGCTAATCGTGTTACGAGTGGGAACGTGCACTCTAGAATTAAGGCAGTTGATGAGTTTACAAAAGGCAGTTTGTTAAATTAAAGACAGAAAAACATCCGGTTTCGTGAACATTTGAACCATTGCATTGTTCACATTCTTCGGTCTAAAATTATCTAAAAAGTCGTGCAACCATGTGTTCAGCACCGTTCTTCTCTTATTCTTTTCACGACTTTGTACGATAGGCAAGAGCACGGGATAGATTTCAGGGTGAACTTGACGAAAATGCGTGTAAATATTGGATGCACTCGCAGAAGACTAACAGAAGATCTTAGAGTTGACCGCTCTCGATTCATGTCACTAGACACACAAGAGTTGCAAATAAATGCGTTGCCATCATCAGCACTGAAAGTAAGCCCTAACGTAGTATCCCAGTGCCCATCCATGGGGCCAGAACGATTCGTTTTCGGCATGGGAATGAAAATTGTCAGCGCCGGCGGGCAGAGCTGGAACTTCTCTAAAAATAGACTTAATCAACGCTGAACTGACTAATTGCTCCACTCGCTTATCTAAAAAAATGATTAATTATTGAACTGATTATACATCCCTAAAGAAGAGGTAATATACATGACGCATCAACTTGTGCAGCGATTCATCCTGAACGACATGGTATGAGGTTCAGGAGTGTGGAAGGATGTGTATGATCTTGTAATGGTTGCTGTAAATGAAGGCGTGAAGACCGAACTCGAAAAGGAAAGCAATTCCTGTCGCCGTTTGTGCTGTGCAGCAATGCATCAGGCATGCACAGCATTTTAATTCCTACTGTCAGCCTCTCTGTTTTTATTGAAATTATTAGATTTACTTTTTCTATCATCTTATAGGCTAGTTATAT
>JAAUYH010168507.1_pt1 | contig 36938 bp, 37 predicted proteins | sample 7278061 | NCBI WGS metagenome assembly JAAUYH01 (sample SAMN14350203, study PRJNA611818) | marine sediment metagenome | isolation source: surface marine sediment (0.6m) | place: French Polynesia: Moorea | collected 2018-08 | reverse complement strand
GCGGTTCTAATCGAGTATCAAATCTAGCTATTGCTTGTGTGCCTTGTAACCAAGCCAAATCAAATCTTGATATTCAAGAATTTTTAGCAGACAAACCATCAATATTAAAACGAGTATTAATTCAAGCACCAGCGCGATATATCACCAAGAAATAAATTTCTTGGCGCTTTACAGAAAAGTCCTCTCAAGAGGACTCAAACCTTGATTTCATAAAATTTGTAGTCTATCTGTTTTAGATAAAAACTTGAGTTTGGTGGTGGTATCGCTTCAAGGTGCAAGATATCGGTAGGTAGTATGCTACCTCCCTACAAGGGGAATGCACGCCTTAAAATATATTTGTTGTCCAACTATCTTGCATGAAGACTAACTCTCGACTGAAAAAACTCGCTTCTTATCTTCGTCCCCATTGGCGTATGGTGTCTTTGGGGATTGTTTCTTTAATGATTGTTAATGGATTGGGTGCATATATTCCGTTACTGATCAGTAAAATTATTGACCAACTAAACGCAGATTTTAGTTTTGCTGAGTTATCTCGCTATGGCTTGATTTTATTAGCTCTAGCTTCTGTGATGTGGGTGATTAGGATGGCATCTCGCATTGCAATTTTTGGAGCAGGGAGACAGGTAGAATTCAATCTTAAACAGAGAATATTTCAGCATCTACTCCTCCTCGAACCTGGTTATTTTGCTAATAATACTTCTGGGGATTTAATTAATCGTGCTACTAGCGATGTGGATAATGTACGTCGTTTAGTAGGGTTTTCGGTTTTGAGTTTGGTGAATATTATTTTTGCCTATGGGTTGACTTTACCTTTTATGTTGGCGATTAATGTGCGTCTGACTCTGATGGCAATTGTAATTTATCCTTTGATGATTATGACGGTACAGTTATTTAGTGACCAGTTACGCGATCGCCAAAGAGAAGTACAAGAGAACCTCTCAGATTTAAGTGAGTTGATTCAAGAGGATATGAGTGGTATGTCTTTAATTAAGATCTATGCTCAGGAATCTCAAGAAAGGGCAGCATTTCGCCGTAAAAATCAGAAATTACTCAGTTCCAATCTAAAATTAGCTCGAATTAGAAATTTACTCTTTCCCATCATCGAAGGACTTTCTTACATTAGTTTATTAATATTACTGTGGTTGGGGACAGAGGCGATCGCACTTGGAGAAATTACCGTCGGGAACTTTATTGCTCTAATCTTGTATGTAGAGCGTTTAGTCTTTCCTACAGCACTGTTAGGCTTCACCATTACTGCTTATCAAAGAGGAGAAGTCAGTGTGAATCGTATTGAATCCATACTCCATGCTCAAGCAAAAATTCAAAATTCTCCCAATCCTATTTTCTTAACAGAATCCAAAGGAGAAATCACCGCCCGTAACTTAACTTATAGTTATCCTGGTAGCAAAACCCCTGCCTTAAATAATCTCAACTTTACTATCAAGCCAGGGGAAACCATTGCTATTGTAGGCTCGATTGGTTCAGGAAAAACTACTCTAGCTAACATTATTCCTCGCTTATTAGATGTTGCCCCTGGACAATTATTTTTAGATGGTTATGATGTAACTCAAATAGCTTTATCCGACTTAAGAAAAGCGATCGCCTATGTACCTCAAGATAGCTTCCTTTTTAGTACTACCATCAAAAACAACATTCGTTATGGTGAACCCCTAATAGAAACTCATGAAATTGAATATGCAGCCAAACAAGCTCAAATTCATCCTGAAATTCTCAATTTCCCGAAACAATATGAAACTGTAGTAGGAGAAAGAGGAATTACTCTCTCTGGGGGACAAAGACAGCGCACATCTCTGGCTAGAGCCTTATTAGTTGATGCACCAATCTTAATTTTGGATGATGCTTTATCTAGTGTGGATAATGAGACTGCTACCCAAATCCTTCGTAATTTATCTCCTGAAAGAGACAAAAAAACAGTAATATTTATATCCCATCAATTATCCGCTACTGCTACTGCCGATCGCATCTTAGTAATGGATAATGGTGAAATTGTGCAAAGTGGTACTCACGAAGAATTATTACAATACCCTGGTGTGTATAAGTCTTTGTGGGAACAACATCACATAAAAGAGATTTTGAATTAGCTGTTAGTAGTTAGTAGTTAGTAGTTAGTAATCATGAATCAACTAAAACAAGTAATAATCTATACTGATGGAGCTTGTACTGGTAATCCTGGTGCTGGGGGTTATGGTGCAGTACTAATATATGGAGAACACCGTCAAGAGATATCTGGAGGTTATAAGTTAACTACTAATAATCGCATGGAAATGATGGCAGCGATCGCAGCTTTAGAGGCTTTGGAACAAAAATGCGCTGTTACGCTTCATAGTGATTCTAAGTATCTGGTAGATGCAGTGACCAAAGGATGGGCAAAACGTTGGCAAGCTAATGGTTGGAAGCGAAATAAGAAAGAAAAAGCCAAAAACCCCGACTTATGGCAAAAACTTCTTGATTTATGTAAAAAACACCAAGTTGATTTTGTCTGGGTAAAAGGTCATGCTGGAATACCAGAAAATGAACGGTGTGATACTCTAGCTGTACAAGCAGCCCAAGGATATAATTTACCCCCCGATGAGGGGTATATGTAAGTAGCTTGGCGGTGGAAGTAATAAGTAATCAGTAGTTAGTAGTTAGTAGTTAGTAGTTAGTAGTTAGTAGCTTTTTAGCAATCAACAATCCCCACTCGCGAAGCGACGAGTTGGGTCTCCCCAATCAGCAATGAACAATCAGCAATGAACAATCAACAATCAACAATCAACAAGGATTATATTAAATTAGATCAGTTTCTAAAATGGCAAGGAATTGTGCAAACTGGAGGAGAAGCGAAGATCAGAATTAAACAAGGAGAAGTAGTAGTAAATGGAGAGGTGGAAACTCGTCGAGGAAAGAAATTAAGAACAGGAGATCGCGTTTCTCTTGGTGGTGTTAATTATGATGTTCAATTGGATTAGGTTAGGTAATATTTTTCAGAATTTTATTGATTAGTTAGTCTAATTTGTTAGAGATAAGCAATCAGGCAAAAATATAGGATATGAACAAAAACACCATCTTTGTGATTTTACTATTGTTTATTCCCGTCTCTATTGCAGGTCATTTCCTGGACTGGGGTGCGACATTGGTATTTATTACTGCTGGTTTGGCAATTGTTCCCCTAGCTGGTTATATGGGGGAAGCTACAGAAGAAATTGCTGTGGTAGTAGGACCTAATCTGGGAGGATTACTTAATGCGACTTTTGGCAATGCTACAGAGTTGATTCTGGCTTTTATCGCTCTCAAAGCAGGATTAGTAGAAGTTGTTAAAGCAACCATTACAGGTTCAATTGTAAGTAACCTACTATTAGTCATGGGTTTTGCGATGCTTTTAGGAGGATTAAAGTATAAAGAGCAGGATTTTCTGCCGAAAGCAGCCCGTCTCAATGCTTCTTCCATGAATTTAGCTGTAATTGCCATATTATTGCCTACGGCGGTGGAATATACTTCCACTGGTATTGGAGAAACTACTTTAGAAAATCTTTCTGTAGCTGTAGCTGTGGTTTTGATTTTGGTTTATGGACTAACTTTATTATTCTCGATGAAAACACATTCCTATCTTTATGATGTGGGAGTAGCAGAGATGGAAGAAAAAGCAGAATCAGATACAGATACAGAAGAAAAAGTTAATTTACCTTTTTGGATCGGAGTATTATTAATCGTGACTCTAGCAGTAGCAGTAGAGTCAGAATTGCTAGTTAGTTCCCTAGAAGAAGCTACATCACAGTTGGGTCTGACCGCATTATTTACTGGTGTTATCCTGTTGCCTATTATTGGTAATGCAGCAGAACACGCTACAGCAGTTACCGTAGCCATGAAAAACAAAATGGACTTATCTGTATCTGTCGCAGTAGGCTCTAGTATGCAAATTGCTTTGTTTGTTGCACCTGTACTAGTAATTGCAGGATGGGTTATTGGTCAGCCAATGGATTTGAATTTTAATCCTTTCGAGTTGGTAGCAGTAGCAGTAGCAGTTTTAATTGCTAATTCCATTAGTTCTGATGGTAACTCTAATTGGCTGGAAGGTAGTTTATTGTTAGCTACTTATGCAGTGTTGGGACTGGCTTTTTACTTCCATCCCCTAGTAGAAGGTTTGGGATAAATCAATTAGCTTTTTAGCAAGTAATTTTGATGGTGGGAGATACTAGGAAAATTCTAGTTTGTCTCATCATCATTTTTTTTTTCGCTAAGATACTTTTGAAAGCGAGGATAGAATAATGAGCGGTAAAACTAATAGACGCAATTTTATTATCGGTAGTGTCGCAGCAGCCACAGCAATTGGGTGTAAAGCTGTTACCCAAAACTCACAATCAACTGTCGCCTTATCGAAAATTCCCTCATCTATGCCCGAAAGAATATTAGGGAAGACTAATGTTAGCTTACCTATTTTAGGTTTAGGAGGAGCAGGAAGAACACCTATATCAAAAAGAGGACAAGAAAAAGAAGCGATCGCACTTACCCAAAAAGCTTTAGAATTAGGAATACGCTACTTTGATACGGCAGAAAATTACGGTGTTTCTGAATTACACTTCGGAAAAATCTTACCAAGTTATCGAGATGAAGTTTATATAAACACTAAAACCGATGCACGGACTTATGATAGAGCTTGGCAACATTTAGAAAAATCTCTAAAACTCCTCAATACAGATTATCTAGATTGTTGGCAAATGCACCACCTCTCTTTCTTAGAAGAATTAGATATAATTTTTGGCAACAATGGCGCAATTAAAGCAGTAGAAGAAGCTAAAGAACAGGGCTTAATTAAATTTTCTGGTATTACTGGACATCATGAACCAGATGTTATTGCTGAAGCTTTACTCCGCTACGATTTCGATACTACTTTAATATCTCTCAATGCTGCGGATATTCATCATCCTCGTCCTTTTTCTACGGGAGTGTTACCAGTAGCCCAAGCTAAAAATGTGGGGGTTATTGCCATGAAAGTACCAGCTTACGGGCGTTTGTTCAAGCCTAATCTTTTAAGGGGAATGGAACAAGCAATGGGTTATAGTCTTTCTTTACCTGGGGTACACTGTTGCATTATAGCTGCGGAAAATCCTGAACAACTAGAGTCTAATGTCAAAGTGGCTCAAAACTATCAGGTATTAACTCAAACCCAGATGCAGCAAATCGAACAATTAACTGCTAATGCGAGGGAAGATGGTTTATTTTTCCGTAGATGGACTTGAATAAATTAATTTAACGGGTATCGTAAATATAGGTGAAGTTAAGTAGCAAGTAGCAATCAACAACGCTCCAACTAACAACGCTCCAACTAACAATTAATATTTTTCCCAAATAAATAAATCTTCTGGACGATCTACGTCTCTTAGTGTAGGTAAATAAGCAGTGTTTAAATTTAAGCCATTGGCAATGTTTTGGGTTTGTGCCAAAACTTGAGATGTTCCCCAATTAATGTTCTGGAATAGTTCAGGAATTAGGCGATGTAAGCCAATTAAATAATAACCGCCATCTTCCGCTTTTCCTAATACTAAATCATGTTCTGAAAGGGAACTAAAAGCTTGATTAAGTATAGTAAGATTAATATCGGGACAGTCAATCCCAATCGTTACAACTTTTGTAGCACCATTATCAAAAGCTTGATTGAAAGCAGACTGCATTTTGTAACCTAAATCTCCTGTAACTTGAGGATAATAATTTAAGTTTTTCCCTAACCAATTCGACATTAAAGATACATCACCACCAGCAAAATAAATTGCAATCTTTCCCCCACTAACTTTTTGCCATTCCAGAGCATTTTTTAGAGTATGTTCACTCATTTGACGCTGCAATTGGGCTGCTCCTTCTGCACCTAAAGCTGGAATCATTCGGGTTTTGGTTTTTCCAGGTTCAGGATAGCGAGTAAAAATAATTAAGGTTTGATCTGCCATTGATTACAACTAAGTAGAAAGATACAAATAAAGTTAATAGGTTAAGACAGTTACTAGTAAGACCATTTATCAAAAGTAACGGTCGAATTAATAGAATTCAGAATTCAGAATTCTGAATTCTGAATTCTGAGTTCAGACTGGTCACAATCTTAGAATTTTAAATCAGTAATTTTTAATTAAAATAATTCTAACTTTAAACAAATTTTTCTTGATAAATTCTAGAATAAAAAACAATCAAAAAAGCTCAGTTAAAGGTATAACAATATCAGAAAAAGCTTGAGGAGAAACTGAGCCTGATTGATATTCAACAATTTGAGAATAGCGATCGCCATTAGGTAAAGTATGAACTACTAGCTTTTGATTGACCAAGTCAACTACCCAATATTCAGAAATATTATTACGAGAATAAATCTTAGCCTTAGTTTCAAGATCGAATTGCAGAGTGCTATTTGAAATCTCTATTAAAAAGTAAATATCATCTGAATAAGGATGATGCTGACGATAAATAGTTTCAGGAAGACGCACTACAGAGACATCAGGTTGGGGTTCAGAATTGTTTAAGGTAATAGGATAACGCTCGCAAACATAAGCTATCCCCTTAAACAACTCTCTCAAATAATCCGCAACGCGACGATTAGTAAAACTGTGAGGTATCCCCTCGGGACTCATCTGGAAAATCTCTCCCTCCAATAATTCAACAGATTGACCATCAAATACTCCTACTTCAATCAATTGATGCCAATCAGCCAAAGACCACTTATATTTAGTTACTGCCATGAAACTGAAGAAGAAAATCCAACAAAATCAAAAATTAAAGAACGTAATTATTATATTAATTGACTTTATGTTTCAAGTAATAGAAAAATAAAAATAGGTGCTAGCGCACCTATTTTTTTCAACTTTAAATAAGGTATTAAAATGATATCAGAAAATTTAGTTTTTGTTCAACTAGCACAATACAAGGACTATGTTTGCATTGTGGAATTAGCAATTTCTCTTGAAGCTTCGGTATCTGAAGTCAGACAGAGGTTGAAAGATTTGGCAGACAGAGTTGAAAACAATGGTAAAGATCAATGGAGAGTAGCTAGAGCAATTGTCTCTAGTAACATACTCTCAGAAGCGGAACAAGCAGAAAGGGACAATTTAGAATGTGCTGTAGAACAGGCATTCTTTATAGCGGGTAAGGCACTTAAAATACTGCGAGATAAGAGATTGTACAGAGAAACCCACAAAAGTTTTAAGTCTTATGTAAGCGATCGCTTTAATTATACTAGAAGGGCTGCGGACTATTTGATTTCATCTGCGGAAGTTATGGAGAATTTAAAACGAGAACAATTTGTTCTCAGAACTAACGTATTACCCAGTAGAGAATCCCATTGCCGTCCTCTGGCTAAATTATTACCTCAAGAGCAGACAATAGCCTGGGATAGGGCTGTAGAAAAAGCAGCAGGAAAAATGCCAAGCCAAAAAATTATTAAAGAAGCAGTCAAAGAAATTAAGTCGGTAGATGATGAGAAAACAAACAACAAGATCGAGCCTACTTTTAGAGAGGTTAACTATACTGCGGGAATGGGTGTTGAATATAAGGTGAAACTGGATGAAGAAACTTATAACCGCTTGCAAAAATACCAAGATAAAATAGGTTCGGCAACTAAAAGTGGAGCAATAGCGAGGTTATTAGATGCAATCGCTAAATCGAAATAAGCAAAAATTAGCTTTAAACCTGCTGCATCTACTCTATGTCAATAAGTTGAAGTACAATTCGGGTTGGGAATCCTGGGTCGGTTATCTTATTGATAGTGATAACGAATGGGAAATAATAGATTATCCTCAGCTATTGAATATTGCTGCATTAATTGCTTCGGGACTGACTAAGAAAAGAGCTAACATTGAAGAAACCAAAATCTTGCTACAGCAAATAGAGCGTTGGGTCACTCAATCCAATGGCAAGCTAGTTGAAGTTAGAGAATCGAAACATCGTACCAAATGGTATCCTGCCTGTTTGGTGGAAACCTCACAGGATAAGAATAAGATAACAGCATGAGGCGATCGCAATCCCCCAAAGGCGATCGCTTGCTTCCAAAGGCGATCCCGCAATCGGACGAAACAAAATAAAAGATAACTTTTTTAACGGACACACTAACTAGTTAAATTGTAGAATCGTGAAAATTTAACTACATTCTTCCTGTTGACTTCTAGTAGCTAATTTATTATACATACCTATACAACCCCCTAAAAAATGTATAAGTATGCGTCCTCACGAATTTGCGCGCATAAATTGGAGTATCGGTTGAAACTTTAAGACGTTGGGATAGAACAGGAAAATTGAAAGCCAAAAGAACTCCAAGCAATCATCGCTATTATACAGAAGAGGATTTGGCACTTTTCAAAGGTTTAAAACCGATATCAGACGAGAGATTAATCAAAGTCTATTGTCGTGTTTCATCACAAAAACAGAAAGCAGAATTAGCCAACCAAAAAACGGCGATGGAACAATTTTGTTTAGCTAGAGGATATGCCGTAGATGAGTGGATAGAAGAGATTGGAGGAGGTTTAAACTTCAAGCGAAAAAAATTTCTTAGCTTGATTGAAGAAGGACTTTCAGGAAAAATTGAAACTATTGTGATTGCTCACAAAGATCGGCTTTGTCGCTTCGCTTTTGATTTAGTTGAGCAGCTATTAAATAAACGGGGATGTCAAATAATAGTTGCCAATACCGAGTCCTTATCTCCCCAAGCAGAGCTATTAGAAGACTTGATGGCGGTAGTGAGGGTGTTTTTCCTGTCGTCTTTATCCCGCTAGAAGCTACAGAAAAGAGAAGGAAAAGGCTATAAAAGAAATATTAAACATACCTTAAGAAACTATGTTAAAATTACAAGATAAATAGAGCGTGCTAGAAACAATGTCCAACAAAGGGTTAAGGGTTGGAATTGAAACTAAAATTGAATATAATCCCATTTTTGATGTCCTAGGAGAACGGTACGAGTCAATACGTCGTACTGGTCTTAACGATATGCAAAAAGGGATGAGTGAAAATGAAATAGAGAAGTCTTACCAGTCTCGTTTTAATCTCCAGTGGGCATGGGCTGATAGTATTGCCACTGAAGTTAAACAAACCTATTCTCAATTAACCACAGCCAAAAAACTGAATATAGCTAGACTCAAAGAGCAAATTAAGAAGAAAACTTTATCTGCATTGAATCTATTTAAAAGTTTATCTAAAGTCAAAAACCCTACTCTATGCCAACAAAATCAGGCTCTAGGATTAAAATCAAAACTGCTCAAAATTCAATCATTAAAAGATGAGTTGGAACGGATCTCCTCAACAGATAGATTGCATATTTGTTTTGGTTCAAAAAAGTTATTTAATGCTCAGTATCATCTAGAAGAAAATGGTTATACCAACCATGAAGAATGGTTAGCTGATTGGAAAAAGAAACGGAGTGGTAGATTTTATTGCGTAGGGAAATCCACAGTGGGCGGTGGCACGATGATTAAAATCTTTCATGTGGCAGGAGATGATTTTAAAGCAGTTATTACTTTACCTCGCTTCATGAATTCCCCCTATGGCAAATTCCTCGAAATTCCGTTTCAGCTTGTCGAGTGTCGTCGTGGCAGAAAGTCATCTTTGCTTTACGCCTTAGAACAACAAAAACCCATTACAGTGCAAATCTTTCGCAGAGAATATAAGTCTGACCAATGGTATATTCATCTAACTACTTATGTTTCATCTGTACCTATTACAACATCTTTTGATAATGGTTGTATTGGGGTTGATTTTAACCGAAACAGCGTTGAATGGGCTTACGTTTTAGCTGATGGAAATATCAAAGATCAAGGAAAAATCTCCTTTCAGTGGAAAGGTTTTTCTTCAGGACAAAGACAAGCAATGATGCGTAATCTAGTAGTGAAACTTACAGATATGGCGTTTAATTATCAATGTCCTATTGCTATTGAATCATTAGATTTTTCTAAGAAAAAAGCATCCATGTCCGAAGCATCTAAAGCTTACAATTCTATGCTCTCTAACCTCTCTACTCTTATGTTTAGAGAAGCTTTAATCTCTAGATGTCAGCGTTTTGGAATTGGCTTACATTTGGTCAATCCAGCTTTTACCAGTGTCATTGGCATGATTAAGTTTATGCCTAGATATGGTTTAAATTCAGGGACGGCAGCAGCTATGGTCATTGCTCGTAGAGCTATGGGCATGAGGGAACGTGCCCCAGTCTGCCTAGTAAGACCAGAGGATCGAGCTAGGCATCCTTGGACGACTTATCTTCGTGTTGCACGATATCTTAAATCTAACAGAGTTAGGCGTTCAAAACTTTTTGATTGGATGAAAACCCTAGAGAAAGTTCTTGTTATTAGTGATAGTAATGAGACGGGTTCTACCCTCTCTCCTGCCAGTAGCAAATCAAATCGTATCAACGGGAAATCACCGAGTCCTGACCCTAAGCAAAATTGTGAATATGTGCAACTTTGTTTAGGTTTTTAGTAGGTGATGAAACTAATATATAGACTCAATAGCTCAATAGTAGAATCTTATGGTCAACCTGTCGCTTAAAACAAACGAAAATCACCTTTTCAATTATAAAAATAAGCCTTAATAATAATCAAGACGAGCGAGCCACGAACGAGCCTGAATTTCAGCTTTTTCTAGACTGTAAAAAATATCGTAGCTCTTGTGCATGATTCCTCTTTGATCGATACAACAGAATTGCCAACAGTGAGCAGGAGTATAGAAAATTATTAATATTCCTGTAGTGGTACAAACTACTTGTTCAACTTTTAGAGGTATTTTCATAGGAAATTTAACCAGGCAAAGAAGGAATCTTTTTAAGTTAGTTATCTTTATATTTACTTAAGATTCAACCATTTTTCGGGAGAAAGTGCAAATCATTAAATTTATATTATTCCCAGAACGCGATCGCATATCTTAAAGATCAATTATAGATTTTAATCAACTAAAACTTAACTTTCAATCAGGGCATTAAACACCAGCGTGTCCAAGTGCTAAACCTGCAATTAACATTCCAATAACTAGGAAAGGTTGTGCGCTGGCTTGATATTTGACATCATTTTTTAGAGGATCGCGGAGGAAATACATATCCTGAAACACGATTTGAGGAATTACTAAGAGCAAGAGAATGGTTGCGTAGAGATTTTCGTGAATGGTGATGAGATAAGCTGCTATTCCTGCTTGGAAAGTATCAATCATGATGACACAAATCCAAGCTGCTGTAGTAACTCCGAACATTACTGGTAAAGATTGTAAACCTAAAGCGCGATCGCCTTCCACACTTTTGAAGTCATTTACTACAGCAATTCCTAATCCAGCAAAACTGTAAATGAGAGTTAATATAACAATTGTCCAGTTAAGCTCACCAAATAAGGCATGACCAGCCCACCAAGGAAGGGCGATATAACTTGAACCCAAGGCATAATTACCTAACCAGCCATTTTGTTTAAGTTTTAGAGGTGGTGCGGAGTAAATATAAGCAACGAATGAACCACCAAGGGTTAGACACAGCATGACGGGGAATTCATGTCCAGCCCAGAAATCGAGGAGGTAAGATAAACCAATACTAGCAAAGAGTAACACCAGAATTTGGGTAACAACTTGGGGAATGGAGATAGCCCCAGAGGGAATGGGGCGATAGGGTTCGTTTATTGCGTCTATTTCGCGGTCATAGAAGTCATTGAGGGTTTGAGTATATCCTGTCATCAAGGGTCCTGAAAGAAGCATACAAGCTGCTGCTATAAGGACATTTTCTACAGACCAGGTGTAGTTACCAGAGGAAGCTGCACCACACACTACCCCCCAGATTAGGGGGATCCAGGTGATGGGTTTCATCAGTTGAAGGCGAATTTTCCAGATATTGGTTTCTCCTGATGCTGCGCCTTTCATCCCTAGCATTTGACGGGCTTTAGAGCCTTGTTCTTCGGAATTAGTTGCTGTTACTTTGTCTGTCATTATCCGATGGTTAATTCTAAATAGCTGTTATTAAATTTTGCTCCTGTGACTGAGCGACCACTCCACTGAGGTGGTAGGGTAATATTGCGTCTTTGTTCTCCTGCTTCAACGGTGATATCTGCACCGTATTGAGTGAGTTTGACTTGTTGTTTGGTAAATCCTGGTAAAAATACTTTGATTTTCTTAGCTGCTATGTCAATGGTGGTAGGTTGGGGTATGTCTGTTACGTTTTGGAAGTTGGGTAAAGCATCTATCAGTATTTCTTCGCTGCTGCTTTCTTTTCTGGGAAGGGGAGTGATGGTCAGAGGACTAAATTGCTGAGTCAGATCGTCTGTTACTTGTGCTTGGTTGAGGAAAACTCCCCCTACGGTTAAACCAATTTGTTGCGCGCTACCCCATAAATATTTAGCTGTAGCAATAGCGGTTGGGTCTGATGTGGTGACTAAGTAGGAAATAACTCTTTTCGGGTCTGCTAGGGCTTTTTTCCCTTGGTCTAGCATTTGGTTAGCTTGTTGAGTTTGCTCTGGCGCAATGTTCTCCCCTGTCCAAGATACGTTGAGTATGGCACTAGTTACAGGTTGCACAAAGGGGGCGAGAGCTTTCACAATTTCTGATTCTTGGACTACTCCCTGAAAACGACGAATATACCAACTGAGATTTTCTGGTATCCCAAACATTCTGAGGGTGCGGATATCTCCTGTGCCATCATAAATTATCGCGTCATATTTCTTAGTGCGATCGTATTCTCGAATGGCATTAAGAGCAAGAGCTTCATCCATTCCTGGTAAAATAGCCAATTCCTGACCATACACATTTTTGAGTATTGGCGATCGCAAGTATTGCTGTTCTAGCTTCTTGGCTTCTTCCCAGCTTTGTTCTAGTAGTGCTGTCGGCTGCATCTGTACTACTGTCAGGTTAGCTGCAATTTCTTGAGGCTCACTTGTTACCTCAACGCCTAAAGCCATACTATAAGCTGGACTGGGGTCTTGCCCAATCAAGAGAACTTTTGTTCCTCTTGTCGCCAATTTTCTCGCAGCAGCGATCGCAACTGTAGTGCGACCCGTACCGCCTTTACCCAAAAAAGTAATGATCGAGGACATAATAATTTTTTGCTATTAGTCTGAAGTTCTCTTGCTTTAAGTATTAATTTAGTGTATTAGTTTAAGTTTCTACTGGTTTGAGTTCATCTTCAAAGAACCAAGTAGCAGACTTATCATCGAATTGAACGACGACCCCAACTCCGCTACCGTCAGTCATCTTATATTCTTTAACTGTACCAACTTTACCTAATTTACCAGCAACTGCGCTGGACACTCTATCTCTAATGCGGTAAACTTTTACCTTTTGTCCTATATCCATTCGTGCTGTTATATCCGAATTAAATGAGCCATTTCACAGTTTAAAGCAAAATACCCCACAAATGTGTAGAAAAGATTTAAAAAAAGCAAGATAAAAGTAGTTATAAGTTTAGGAGGGGTTTTGGCAAATCCCCTCTACAGAAGTTAAAAGTTAACACAAATGAGTAGAAGGTTATCTAATCGCAAACAACATCATAACTCTCAGCTTTGGTGGTATTGGGAGTTGCTTTATGTCTTAGTCAGGCGTAATTTGAAAAGGCGTTATCGAGGTTCTTTTCTAGGGATCTATTGGTCTTTGTTAAGTCCCCTAATTATGACAGGGTTGTATGCAGCGATTTTTGGGACGGCTTTTGCTGCTTACTATGATAACTCTACTCTTAACTATGTTTTAGCAGCTTTTACGGGGTTAGTAGTAATTAACTTTTTCTCCTCTTCTACTGCTCAAGCTTTAACCAGTGTGGTAGAAAATGGTGGAATAGTTAATAAAATTCGCTTACCGTTGTTTGTTTTTCCTTTATCTTTCATCGGGGCGAATCTTTTTCAATTATTAATGGGGGTATTTCCTTTATTGTTGATTGTCACACTGTTTTTCTCTCATAATTTTCTTAATGGCATAGCTTTGTTATTACCTTTATTAGGCTTGACTCTAGTATGTTGTGGTATTGGTTTATTAATGAGTGCTTTATATGTCTTTTTCCGAGATTTACCTTATTTTTACGAATTGCTAACTTTTTTATTATGGATTAGCTCTCCTGTATTTTATCCTCCAGAAATTGTCCCTGAAGGGGTAAAAAAATTTTTAGTAATCAATCCTTTATTGCCAATTATTGAAAGTATCCGTCAAATTTCTTTATCGGGAAATGTGCCAGATATTGTAATCATATCTCGCGCTTGTATGAGTGGCATAATTGTTTTAACTATTGGGGTGATTGCGTTTCGGTTTTGGCAAGATAAATTTATGGATTTACTCTAGAACATGACAGAAGCTATTGTATTAGATCGAGTTTCATTATGGCGTAGAACTCAAGAAGAATTTTCTTACGATCTTAAACGGACAATTCTAACTTTATTAGAAGGAAAATATCGCAAGCCAGCTAAAAAACTAATTTTAGATAATATTAATTTAACAATTCAACGAGGGGAAAAAGTTGGTATCATCGGGGCTAATGGTTCAGGCAAATCTACTTTATTAAAAGTTATTTGTGGTATTTTACAACCTACTGTTGGTTCAGTAAGAGTGAGAGGTAATATTGCACCTTTAATTGAATTGGGTGCAGGGTTTGACCCCGAACTTTCTGTAATTGATAATATTGTGTTGTATGGGGTAATGTTGGGTTTTACTCGACAGGAAATGCAGAAAAGAGCCAAGATAATTTTAGAATTTGCGGAGTTAAAGGACTATGCTTTCGTTCCAGTTAAGGGTTTATCTTCAGGAATGAAAGCTCGTTTAGGATTTGCGATCGCAACTGATGTTGAACCAGATATTCTAATTTTAGATGAAATTTTATCCGTGGGAGATGAAAGTTTTAGAAATAAATGCGAACAAAAAATGCAAGATTTTTGGAAAGATCATGTAACTATTTTATTGGTGTCTCATTCTATGGAGTTAATTCAAAATTCTTGCCGTAAAAGTATTTGGGTTAATCAAGGAAAAATTGAAGCTATGGGAGATACAGAGCAAGTAATTGGTTGTTATATGAAGAGTATTCATTAAAGGATGAAGGATGAAGGATGAAGGATGAGGAAAGATGAAGGATGATCAAGTAATAAGTAATAAGTAATAAGTATTAAGTATTACTGCTCCCTGCACTTCCCCTGCTTCTTCTGACCCCTGACCCCTCATCCCTCAGATATGGATGAAGAAAGTTTTAGTAAGAAGATTATTAATTAAAGGATGAAGAAGAAAAAAGTTTTAGTAATTGGTGGTTGTGGCAGAATTGGTAGTAGTGTTGCTCAAGATATTGCTACTCATACTGAGGCGGAAGTTATTGTTACAGGAAGAAATCCTAAAACCAATGTTAAACCTCCTCTTAAATTCTTGGGTTTAGATTTAGCAGATAAACAAGCTGTAAAAGAAGCAATTACAAATGTTGATTTAGTAGTTCACTGTGCTGGTCCTTTTCATTATCGAGATGGTAGAGTTTTAGAAAATTGTCTTGATTTGGGAATTAATTATCTTGATGTCAGCGATCATCGCTCTTTTTATGAAAGAGTCATTAAATATCAAGATCAAGCGAAAGCTTCAGGAGTAACAGCGATACTCAATACTGGGATTTTTCCTGGTGTTTCTAACAGCATGGTTAAGCAAGGGGTAGAACAATTTGATACACCACAAAAAATACATTTAAGTTATGTAGTTGCTGGCTCTGGTGGGGCTGGAGTTACAGTGATGCGGACGACTTTTTTAGGTTTAAGAAAACAGTTTGATGCTTGGATAGATGGGAAATGGCAAAAGATTTTACCCTATACGGAAAGAGAAGTGATTGAGTTTCCTAAACCCTACGGTAAGACAGGGGTATATTGGTTTGATGTTCCAGAAACTTACACCTTTGCTGACTCTTTCGATGTAGAAACAGTAATTACTAAATTCGGTTCTGTTCCTGATTTTTATAACCATCTTACTTGGATTACTGCCCATATTTTTCCTGAGTCTTGGGTAACTAGTCCTAAAGGGATAGAATTCTTTTCTCAGGTGAGTTATTCTATGACTTCGGTAACAGATAAATTTAGTGGTATTGGGGTGGCGATGCGAGCAGAAATTACAGGAATTAAATCAGGAAAACCATCCCAATACTGTTCTACTATGGTACATGAAAATACTGCGATCGCTGCTGGTGCTGGTACTGGTAGTATTGCTCAATTACTATTAGAAGAAAAGTTACACAAACCTGGTATCTATCCCGTAGAGCAAGCTTTACCTACAGATTTATTCCTAGCAGCAATGGATATCAGAGGTATTGAAATCGTTACTCAACTTACAACAGATTCAGGATATTAACAATGGGTGTCGAAGGATTTTATATGTATAACTTAAACTCATCCCACCCATAAATAACGTGAGATTTTCTGTTGATTGATGAAAAGTTAATTGTTGATTGCTATCAATAATGCGCTCAACTATCAACTAAGAGCGAAGGGCGACTATCCCTCCCACCTGGAGCAAGACGGGATGCTCCCCGTTGCTTTTGGTAAGGTAAGATAAGAATCATGCTCCGAAGCAATCTCAAATATTAAGTCGGTTAAAACTGACTAATAATAAAGCTTTTAGTCTATTTTAATAGACTTTTAATTTAAGCCGTAAAATGAATTTTACGGTGGATTATTGGATAGATAGTTAACCTTTTAAAGGTTCATTCAACTCACGTTATATAGCAGTGGTAAAATCTGCCAATAGTCTAACAGATTTAGGATAATAAGAATACCCATGGCGGATTTCGTTGTCTAGCAGTGGTAAAATCCGCCAAGAATTTAAGATACAGTTTCTAAGGAAGCTAAAGGATCGGAGATTGTTTCCGAAGGAGCTTCCAACTTACCTGTTAAAACATATTCCAATCTGAGTTTTAGCCAAGTAATAAGCTGCTCATTAGTAGAGATTACCGCAGCAGCAGGTAGGGGACATTTAGCTTTAATTTCAGCAAATTCAGGAGCTTCTAAAAAAGCAGGTTGCTTGACTAACCAAAAATCAATTTCTTTATTTTGTTCTTGATAGTTACTAGTTCTTTCTTTTAATACTTCCTCAAAAGGTTCTTCTTCTAGTAAGAATTTTTGACTAGCTAAAACGTAATAATAAGTTGTCATCTTTCATACTGTCCTTGTTTTAACTTGATAATTGCTAAGTCATTGACCACTGAACAAAGTAAATCATAAATGATAAAGGTAAAATGGTAAATGATAAATGTTAAAGCTCACCACGCATTGCCAGTTTCATCTCTTTTACCGCTCTTTCCATTCCTACCATCACCCCACGGGAAATTATACTATGTCCGATGTTTAATTCTTCCATATTCGGAATACAAGCAACAGGATAAACATTCCAGTAGGTTAAACCATGACCAGCATTAACCCGTAAACCTAATGATCTAGCTTGCTCTGTACCTGTTTCTAGGGCTGCTAATTCTTGCTTTCTGGTAACTTCGTCCTTAGCATCTGCATATTTACCCGTGTGGAGTTCGATAAATTTGGCTTGGGTTTTAGCAGCAGCTTCTATTTGGGGTAAGTCTGCATCAATAAACCAGCTTACAGGAATATTTGCATCTTGAAGTTTTGTTACGATCGCACTAAAGCGGTCTAAGTTAGCCACAATATCAATACCTCCTTCTGTAGTGACTTCTTCTCTTTTTTCTGGAACGAGAGTCACATAATCTGGTTTAATATCTAAGGCGAAGTCAACCATTTCTGTTGTAGGTGCCATCTCTAAGTTAAGATGAGTCCTAACTGTTTCTCGCAATAACCGCACATCCCGATCTTGAATATGACGGCGATCTTCTCGTAAGTGAACTGTAATACCGTCTGCACCTCCTAACTCTGCAAGTACCGCAGCAGCTACAGGATCTGGTTCTACTGTTCTTCTAGCCTGACGAATCGTGGCTACATGATCGATATTAACTCCTAAACTAAGCACACTGCTTTTCTCCTATCGTCTCTGTTCAACTGACAATCTACTATCTTAATTCAGAAATTGCTCAAATTTCTTGCATCATTATCTCCATTAAGCTTTATTGATTTCTGACTAAAATGTCATCTTATCCTCCTATTTAGAAGCAATTTTGAGAATCAAGACAGAGCTTACTGAATGTTTCAGTAAATTTCGTTCTGACATAAAAATCTGTTGGTTCTCTTAAAATAGGGATATTGATCGATTCTAATTATAAACACCTACTTGTTTTTAGTGATGGGCAAACTACAGGAGATGCTATTTGCAAGCACACCCTAGCTGAAGTTAAATCGATGATTGGTGCTTCAATTCCTAAAATAGACTTTTCTTATTATACTCTTACCCTCCCATCTCAACCGATTAACTTTATTTGTATCGTTCTATTACCAATGATCGATAAACCATCAAAACCAATTCAATGGACTCAAAAAGAGGAAGCCAAGGAATCAATACCTCAACGAAAACAGCAGCAGAAAAGAAAGTATTTACTTCAACAGTTACCCTATATTCTGGGGGGATTGGGTATACTTGCAATGTTAGTCTTGGCATTTCGCCCCTCACCAATTCCTGTTGATGTAGCAGAAGTTAAACGAGCTAATGTGCAGGTAACTGTAGATGAAGAAGGAGAAACCCGTATCCGCAAACGTTATACTGTTTCTGCTCCTGTAGATGGAAGACTGGCGAGGATTAATTTAGATGAAGGTGATCGCGTTACGAAAGGAGAAATCATTGCTCAAATCGATCCTTTACCCTTAAACTCTGATATACAAGAAGCAAGAGCTAGATTGCGCCAATGGGAAGCAGAAAAAGCAGGAGTAGAAACTCAGCGTCCCAAACAAGAAGCTATATTGCAAGCTGAAGCCAGAATATTAGCAGCAGTAGCCAAACAAAGAGAAGCAGCAGCTAAGGTAGAGCGAGCCAGAGCATCGTTAGAACAAGCAAAACGCGATCGCCAGCGTTACCAACAGTTACACGCAGATGGTGTAATTTCCCGTCAAGAAAAAGAACGAGCGGAATTAGAAGAAACCACTAGAATTAGAGCCTTACAAGCAGAAGAAAGAGTACTCGACAGTGCAACAGCAGAAATCAATGCTGCTAAAAAAGCCCTTTCTATTCTCCGTGCTGAACAACAAGACCCAGATTATCTATTAGATGTTTATGATGCTCGTATCAGGAGCGTTGAAGCAGAACTGGCAAAATTAACTGATGATGCTAATCGTACTAATATTACATCACCCATTGATGGTTATGTATTAAGAGTTAATCTCGAAAGTGCCAAGTATATAGAAGCAGGAACAGAATTGTTAGAGTTAGGAAATCCCCAAGACTTAGAAATCGTAGTTGATTTATTGTCTTCTGATGCGGTGAAAGTCAAACCTGGTGCTACTATGCTTCTGGAACACTGGGGCGGAGAATCAACTCTTAAAGCAAAGGTGCGTTATATAGAACCCTCCGCTTTCACTAAAGTTTCCGCTCTGGGAGTAGAAGAACAACGAGTCAATGTAATTGCAGATTTTGTTGACAGTAAAATACCTTTAGGCGATCGCTATCGCGTAGAAACTAGAACTGTAGTTTGGTCAGGAGAACAAGTTTTAGTGATTCCTTTAAGTGCTTTATTTCGCTGCGAACCAGGAAATAGTCGCAACTTATCTAATACTTGGTGTACTTTTGTGGTGGAAAACAATCAAGCCCAAAAACGTCAGATAGAAGTGAGTCAGCGCAGTAATTTTGAGGCGGTGATTGAAAGTGGATTACAAGAAGAAGAAACAGTAATTCTCCATCCTAACGAGCAGATTAAATCAGGAACAAAAGTTAAAGTACGCTAACCTCCTAGCAGTGCAGCTTCTTGTCATCAAGTACAATAAACTAGATAAGAGTCCTCTTGAGAGGACTTTTATGTATTAGCCAAGAAATTTATTTCTTGGTGATTTACGCGGATGGTGCAATATCTGAGAACAAGGCAAAAGGGACAGAAATTGATTGAAATTGCAGAGATTATTGAGTTTTTTCTGACTGCTGCAAGATATCACTATTAGCCAAAAAATTTATTTCTGGATGATTGATCTAAACTCAAAATCAAGGAGCATCCCCTGTCAGGGAATTGCTTCTTGAGGAAAAATCTGAGCCTATTGTGAAGAGTGGCTGAAGAAAACACTAGTTACAAATCAAAAGCTTCAAAAGCTACTCCTTGATCTTCAAAAACATTAGAAAGATTCGGATCGCTATTAATAGCAGCAGTTTCTAGAGGTCCAGCATAGAGGAAGGTGTTATTTTGAGTATTTTGGAAACGATGAAATTCTACACCTTCATTAGCACCAACACCATAGAGGTAAAATTCTGGGATATCGATACCATCGTCATTCAACCCTTCTTTGACCCATTTATCTTGTTGCTCCGAATCATCAGCAAAAATTGTATTGTATTCTTCTGTGCCGACATACAAGTAAGTTCCAGGTACATCAACACTCGCCAAACGATAGAAAGGCTCTAGCTCATCTCCTGGTATGAGACTAGCAGTAAAAGCAGAGTTAACAGTACGATCTTCAGTCATCCCATCAAGGGAAAAAGTTTGATTGAAATCGCTGTTGCCTAAAATAGCATTTCTTTCGTCGTGGGCGACAAACAGATAAGTACCTGTCTCATGAGTGGTATTTCTGAAACGGTACATTTCAATCAAGTGATCTGGTACTATGTCTCCTTCTTCCAATACTGCGTTTCTAGTATTTATGATCGCAATCGCTTCGTCCATTGTTTCCTCGGATAAACCAAGTCTTTCCAGCCCGAAATCCTCTACAGAACTCGCTTCTTCCCAAGTAAAACTGCCTTCATAGCCATCAGAGAAGCGGAAATTGTTGACAAACTCTTCATAACTAGCACTTCCATCTTCCGCTTCAAATGTTTCGATGCGATTCTCTGGCTCTTGCCAATCAACAAAAAGGGCATATTGATCCGATTCTGTATCCCCGACAAATAAATGGCGACCATTGTCAATTTCTAAGCTAAAGGAGGTGTCTTTAAAAAAACCTATACCACTAGTCCGAGCTACGTCATTATCACTATTACCATTTTCGATAACAATAGTGGCAGAGTTATCGTTAGCCCAATATACATCATCACCAGAACCGCCAACCAAGATAGTAGTGGCTGCTCCTTCTGGTAGAGAACCTTCAACCGTAGTCAGAATATCGTTTCCTTGTAAACCATATAATATCTCTAAGTCAGAACCGTCTAAGTTATTAACTTCATCTAAATCTACTATTTCACTGAAGTTTCCGATAGTCATAATTACCTCCCTATCTGAATAACTGTACTTCGGGAGCAAATAGTTTTGTAAAAACCTTTTATCTGAAAGTTAAACAAAATAGCTAAAAGTTCTCGCTCTGCTTAACTTGTTGTTCAAACTAACCACAAACTGAAATCAAACAAAACCTATTACCTATTACCGTTTCCCAAGGATGAAGAATGAAGGATGAGCAAGGAGTAACGATCGATACCTATTCCCTACGCTTTATATATTAGAAATAAAAAATGAAGAACTTGTGATGACAAGTCGTTTATCATTAAAAAGCTTCAAAAGCTACTCCTTGATCTTGAAAAACACCCCTAAGATTCGGATCGCTATTAATAGCAGCAGTTTCTATAGGACCAGCATAGAGGAAGGTGTTATTTTGAGTATTTTGGAAACGATGAAATTCTACACCTTCATTAGCACCGACACCATAGAGGTAAAATTCTGGGATATCGATACCATCGAAATCAAAACCTTCTGGAATCCATTTATCTTGTTGATCCGAATCATCAGCAAAAATTGTCTCGTATTCTTCTGTGCCGACATATAAGTAAGTTCCAGGTACATCAAGACTCGCCAAACGATAGAAAGGCTCTAGCTCATCTCCTGGGGTGAGACTAGCAGTAAAAGCAGAGTTAACAGTACGATCTTCAGTCATACCATCAAGGGCAAAAGTTTGATTGAAATCGTTGTGACCTAAAATAGCATTTGTTTCTTCCTTCCCGACAAACAGATAAGTGCCTGTCTCATGAGTGGTATTTCTGAAACGGTACATTTCAATCAAGTGATCTGGTAATATGTCTCCTTCTTCCAATACTGCATTTCTAGTATTGACGATCGCGATGGTTTCGTCCATTGTTACCTCGGATAAACCAAGACTTTCCAGCCCCAAATAAGCACTCAGTTCTTCCCAAGTAAAACTGCCTTCATAGCCATCCCAGGAGCGGAAATTATCGACAAACTCTTCATAACTAGCACTTCCATCTTCCGCTTCAAATGTTTCGATGCGATTCTCTGGCTCTTGCCAATCTACAAAAAGGGCATATTGATCCGATTCTATATCCCCGACAAATAAATGGCGACCATTGTCAATTTCTAAACTAAAGGAGGTGTCTTTTAAAAAACCTATACCACTAGTCCGAGCTACGTCATTATCAGTATTACCATTTTCGAACGCAAAAATTGTAGAGTTATCGTTAGCCTGATACACATCATCACCAGAACCGCCAACCACGATAGTAGTGGCTATTCCATATGGTAGAGAACTTTCATTCGTAGTCAGAATGTCGTTTCCTTGTAAACCATATAAGATATCTAAGTCAGAACCGAATAAGTGATTAGCTTCTTCGTTTCCTACTATTTCACTGAAGTATCCGATAGTCATAATTACCCCCTTATCTGTATAAATACACTTCGGGAGCAAATAGTTTTGTAAAAACCTTTATCTGAAAGTTAGAAAAAATAGGTAAAAGTTCGCGCTCTGCTTAACTTGTTCTTCAAACTAACCATAAACTGAAATCAAACAAAACCTTTTACCTATTACACATTACCTATTACCGTTTCCCAAGGATGAAGCATGAAGGATAAAGGATCACGAAGCAGCAACGATCAATACCTATTGCCTATTGCCTATTCTCTATTCTCTATTCTCTATTCTCTCTTCTCTCTTTCCTCGTTCTCAATTGACTTACTCCCTACACTTTATATCTTAGAAAAAAATGTTGAAGAACTTGTGATAACTAGTAGTCTATTATTAGAATTAAAGGCACTTTGAATGTATGGCGATCGCTTATTGACTGCTTTATGCTAAATTAGAACATTTATAAGTACACAAAAAAATTATTGTGAGTGAAGAAACTGAGTATATTGCCAGTTTAAACTCAGAACAATAGTAAGTATAAATACCCAAGATATTTCCTAAATATTAAACTTTGAGTCTCATAATAAAGAGCCAAACTGTAGATTTTTCAAGACATTGACTAAATTACTAGTTTAAACGGTTAATCATTTAGGATTGATAATGATAACTCGAATAATCAGGTCTTCAGATTCAAGTCTTTTCAATAATATTTATCAAAATTCAAAGTAATATAGCGAAGAAAAAATTTTAGAAGCAGAAATGTTTTGAAACACCAATTTTGATGTTGTTTCTACAAAAAATAATGAGAAAAAACAACAGAAAACACTGGACACAACATTGATCAATATGGACACAATAACCGTGATATACAAAGTGAATTAGTATTAGGCACAGATGAGGTTAGTGACCGTCTTTTCGGAGATCGCGATGGTCATCAAAAGGCTCTAATGTATGGTCGAGCGGGAAATGATACCCTTACTGGTGGTGGAGGTCATGACACACTTTTCGGCGAAACAGGTGCAGACGAACTTCACGGTGGTCGAAGCGGTGACTGGTTAATCGGCGGAGATGGTGGAGATGAACTTCACGGTGGGAGAGGTCGTGACACCCTAATTGGTGGAGATGGCAAGGACGAACTTCATGGTGGTCATGGTCATGACGTTTTTGTTTTGGATGCTGGAGAGGGAACAGATACCATAGCGGACTTTTCTCTTGATGCAGATAAAATTGGTTTGTCAGAGTCAGGAGGTCTAACATTCAATGACTTAGACTTTGAGGGTCATAGCATTATTTTCGACGGTGAAACATTAGCGACTTTAACAGGAGTAAATACAACTTCTTTAACTTCAGATCATTTCGTTATTGTTTGATTCTTTGCCTGGTTATTAACTACAGGACTCAGCTTAAGAAAGTACATATAGTGTATTAAGCTGAGTCAAAACCAAATCAATCTATCAACTGTTTATTCAGCATTAAACGCGATCTCGAAGAGATCTGCCTTCGGCAGCGCGCGCTTTACCATTAGGAGTTTATAATCTTGCTAAAAAGGGAATAGGGCGTTAATAGAAGTTAATAGAAAATGTCTTAATCTTTGCTTCGACTGCTATATTTGTAGTAAATTACTACACGGTATTTTAAACATCATGACTCAACCAATCTTAACTAATCCACAGGAATTAGAAACTTGGTTAGATGAGTTGATGGCAGAACAAAGGTCAAAGTTACACATTCCTGGTGTGACTTTTTCTCTCGTCCAAAATGGCGAGCTTTTTTTTGCCAAAGGCTATGGTTATGCAGATTTAGAACAACAAATACCAGTGATTGCAGACCGCACTTTATTTTGTGTTGGGGGGATTTCTAAGCTATTTACCGCCACAGCAATTATGCAGTTGGAAGAGTCGGGATTACTCAATCTAGATGACGATGTAAATAAATATCTCCCAGATTTCCAGATTGAAAATAACTATCCTCAACCCGTAACCATTGCTAACTTGCTGACTCATACGGCTGGTTTTGACAATCGTTCTATTGGTATGGGAGCTTTAGAAACTTCAGATGTTATTCCCTTGGGAGAACATTTAGCAGCGAGAATGCCAGGGCGAGTGCGATCGCCAGGAGAAGTAATAATTGGTTGCAACTATAGTTATGGTTTGCTTGGCTATATTGTGGAATTAGTTACTGGTGTTCCCTTCAGCCATTACATCGACGAGAATATCCTCCAGCCTTTAGAGATGAATCATAGCAGTTTTGAATTACCATCTCATTTAGCTGTTGATTTGGCATTAAGTTACGGATATAAAGAGCAACAGAAAACCTATCAAGCTTTGCCATTAAATTATCATCAAATATTACTTACCGATTCTTTAAATGCTACTGCTACAGATCTGGCTAATTTTGCAATCGCACATCTACAACATGGCAGGTTCAAAGCTCAGAGAATTTTAAGTGAAGCTACAGCCCAACAGATGCAGCAACAGCAATTTACCAATGATCCTCGCCTACCTGGAGTCGGTTTAGGTTTTTGGGAGTATTTTAACAATCAACAACGCGCGATCGCCCATTCTGGTGGTGTAGTAGCGGGATTTAGAAGTTTTTTATATTTATTACCCAGTCAGAATTTAGGCTTATTTGTGGCTGAGAATGGCAGTAGTAATATATCTGGAAAATTAATCGACCAATTTCTGGATCTCTATTTTCCTGTTGAAGAAAGTTCTGCTTCTTTGCAACCATCTCCAGAAAATCAACAAAGTCTTCATAGGTATGAAGGGAGCTATCGCAATTGTGGTTATCCGAAACGTACCTTAGCAAAAGCACTTTTATTATTTTCTTCTCCTCTCCGTCTGAAAGCAGAGCCTAACAGTACTCTAAGTATTCCTCAAACTCTCAAAACTGCTAACCCTGTATATTTCCGAGAAGTTGAACAATTATTACTCGCCAAAGCAACAAATCGCCATAATTTTATGGTTGCTAAAGAAAGCAATAATGGCAAGATAACAGATCTCTTGTATGGAAGCGGAGCATTTAAGAAATTAGCTTGGTACGAAACTAATACCTTTCACTGGATGCTGATTGGGTGGTTTATACTGGTATTTCTTTCAGGATGTATTGTCAGTATTTTAGCGTTGACAAGATTTTCAGCAGATTCTTGGCATCAATGGACGCAATTATTAGCTGGATTGACTTGTTTATTAAACCTAGTTTGTGCTTTTGGGATGCTTATAGTCTATCGACTCACCAAAAATAACTATCGGCTTAAGTTAGTTTACGGAGTGCCGAAAATAGTAATTTTATTACTGTGTATCCCTCTTTTGACTTCTGTTTTAGCGGTTGGATTACCCGTTTTTGCTGTTTTGGCTTGGATTAATAATGAATGGTCATTTATTGAACAGTTATATTATGCTCTAGTTGCACTAACAGCATTAGGCTTTATTCCCTTCTTAAATTACTGGAATTTATTAGGCTTTCGATATTGAATCTTGATTAAATCTGTACTTTGGATAAAAATTATAAGGCGATAAAATTCTTAAATAATCACTTATTAACTAGATTTCTTGCAGTTATATCCAAATCTCATTTTTAGCTGTAAGTTCACCACCCGTATCTCCTGTATTTACTACTCCACGAGGTTCGACCAGCATGATTTTGCACTCATTTTCGGCAAATGGTTTGTGTTCTTTACCTTTGGGAACAATAAACATTTCACCTGACGATAAAGTAACTTTGCCGTCTCGAAATTCAATATCTAATTTTCCATCAATGACGATGAATACCTCATCTGTATCAGGATGATTGTGCCAAACAAATTCACCTTTAACTTTGACTAACTTAAATTGATAATCATTCATTTCAGCAATAACTTTAGGCGACCAATGCTGAGTCAACTTTGACAGTTTTTCGTTTAAATTTATCGGGCAATAATCCATATATTTCTTTGCAGTATAACAGCGTTGTTGAAATAGTCGTCTTAAAAAGCTCGATCGCATGATTAAGAAAGTTGTAGGGTATTTAAACAAGATTGATAATTACAATTGAATTTTTCTGGCTAATGTTGCGATATAAGTTGGCATATATCTATTTAATGGTGTTGATTCATCGTCCCAATAATCTTCATATAGTCCTGAGATTATGAAGCCAGCATCCAATTGTCCTCCTATTTGCTGTTCAATTGTGTGTCCAAACTCCAAGGCATCGCCTTCTTTGATAATACTGCTTTTCTTTTCTTCTTCAAGGTCTTTGAGGTCTGAATAGGGTAGCGAATACTTAACCTTTAATTCTCCTGTTTTCTCTGCTTCTTCATAATCAAAAAGAAAACAGGTAGGATTCATGAAACCTGACAATAAGCGACCGTTCCATTTTAAAACTCTAAAACATTCCTTCCAAACAGGGAGTATATTCTCAGCAAATACATTGGAAACAGGATGAAAGATAAGATCGAAATAATCATCTTCAAAGACGGACAGATCTGCCATATTTCCTTGAACTGTCTCTAATTCTATTGAATCGCGATTTGCCACAAATCGGTCTTTTGCTAGCTGTTCATCAGAGTTATCAAAACTGGTAACTTTTGCTCCTGCTGCTGCTAAAATTGGAACTTGCTGACCACCGCCAGAAGCTAAACACAATATTCTTTTCTCTTTGAGAGAGCCAAACCAATCATAAGGAACAGTTTTATTCGGGGTCAAGATAACTTTCCAGTTACCATTACGAGCAGCTTCAATTTCTTCCTTGCTCACTGGTTGACACCATCGGCTTCCATTTTTTGATTGAGTGTTCCAAGCAGCCCTATTGTATTCGACTATGTCCATTTTTCGGATTCTAACTACTTACTTATTATAGGTAAAGCTTCTGGGCGGTTGAAACCACTACTATACAAGCAAAATCTACCCGAAGCGGATTTTAAATTTTTGGCGATGAACAATGCACAAGCAAAAGTGACGGTCAAAGTATCACAATTCCCCAATATTTTGCTCGAAAAATACATTTATACCGCAGGTTCAATAGAACCACTCCCCAAGCATTCTCATCAAGAATATCAATTAGGATTAAGCTTTAATTGTCAGGGTGAATATTTTTATCGAGGTTCATATCATCCTATCCCTATTGGTAGTCTCAGCATTATTCATTCTGGTGAGGTTCATTCTCCTAGTGAAAGAACATATTTACCAGAACCAGCTAGTTTTTGGATGATGCAGGTTGACCCCAAATTATTAGAAGAGACTACATTAGAGATAGGACAGAAACCCCTTAGTCTTCCTTTTTTCACTGAACCAGTATTGGGCGATCGCAATCTGAGCAGTTTATTTCAGAATTTATGTGTTGCCATAGAAAGTAACGCCACTAGACTGGAAAGAGATTCTCTGGTCTTAGATTTCTTTTCTTACTTAATTGCCCATCATACAAGAGTTTCTCCTAAATCTTATCCAAAAGTTAAACCCGCTATTTCGATGGTGTGTGATTTTTTAAAAGCTCACTATCAAGAAAATGTATCTTTAGCAGAATTAGCCCAGCTATCAGGATTAAGCCGTTTTTATCTCAGTCGTTTGTTTCGTCGCGAAATGGGATTATCTTTAAATGCTTATCAAATGCAAATTCGGATCGCGCGCGCTAAAAAACTGCTTGCTAAGGGAACACCAATTGCTCAAGTAGCCTCGTCCCTGGGTTTTTACGATCAAAGTCATTTTGGTGGACATTTTAAGCGTTTGGTAGGGACTACACCAGGAAATTATAGAAAAGAGCAATAATTTCCTAGACAAGCTATTGGGATTATTCATAGAATTAAATCAATAGAATTTTTTTAATCATTGATTTTAAGCAATCTTAATAGCAAAAATCATGAAAAATCTACTTTTAGCAACTGCTACTGCTCTTACACTGCAATTATCTTTAGCACGTGAAGCTGAATCCGCACAAGTCAAGAATGTTACTTTTGAAAGCAATAATCAAACCTTGGCTGGCGATCTTTATCTTCCCGATGACTATCAAGCAGGGACTAAATTACCAGGGGTGGTGGTAACTGGTGCTTGGACAACAGTAAAAGAACAAATGTCTGCAACTTATGCAGAGGAATTAGCAGATCGTGGTTATGCTGTTTTGGCTTTTGACTTCCGTAATTGGGGAGAATCTGGTGGAGACGAGCGTCAGTTAGAAAATCCTACCAATAAAACTCAAGATATTATTGCTGCTGCTCATTACTTAACTACAAGATCTGAAATAGATCCTAATCGCATTGCTGGTTTGGGTATTTGTGCTAGTGCTGGATATATGGCTGATGCAGCAGTGGAAAGTGATAAGATTAAAGCGATCGCTCTTGTTGCACCTTGGTTACATGACCAGGACATTGTCAATCAAGTCTATGGGGGTGAAGAGTCAGTACAAAGCTTAATTAATACCAGTCGTAAAGCACAGGCTAAATATGAAACAACTGGAGAACTATCTTTAATTCCTGCTGCGAGTAACACTGATGAAAACGCGCTGATGTATCAAGTACCTTATTATACTGATCCAGATCGGGGTATGATTCCTGAATATGTCAATGAATTTAATCTGGCTTCTTGGGAAGGTTGGTTAACTTATGATGCAATAAAAACTGCTGATAATTTAACTAAACCAGTCCTCATAGTTCATTCGGAAGCTGCTGCTATTCCCCAAGGTGCAAAAGAATTTTTAAGCCGTTTGTCAGGAGAGAAACGGCAACTATGGGTAGAAAATACGACTCAGTTTGACTTCTATGACTCCCCTGAAGCAGTTACTACTGCTAGCGATGCGGTTGCAAAACACTTTAAAGAGAAATTGTAATATATTGCTGCAATTAGCTGCGAGGGCAAGTTTCATTAACTACGGGTTTCCAGTTACCTGGATCATCAGGAATAAAGTAAGTCGCCGTAAATTTGTCTGCACTATCTTGGATAATTTCTTGGCGCAGTGGTATCGATTCTCCCATTCTGGTAATTGTTCCTTCCCAGACTAATTTGCCATCTTGCCAATCGGATGCAGTTAAATTATAGGAGTTACCATTACCCACAACCACAGAACGGACTAACTTTTGAGAAGCTGCATTATATCCTAGAAATTCTCGCGAGTTAACTGGTTTTCCTTCATTTGGTGATTGTGTTTCTTCAGCGTTTCCCAAATACCAAAAGTCGTTTAAGTCTAGTCTTACAGTCCAAGTAAATATACCAGATGGAGAAGCTGGTGCTGCTGGTTGCTGACAACGGCAAGTTCCTTCAAAGTATTCTAAACTACTTAGTTCTGGTGGGGGCTGAGATTGTTTTGATTCTTCTGGTTGAGCTATAGCACCATAACTAATAGTTGATAAAGTTATAGCCAAAACCAGGATTTGCGATCGCCAAAATGACTTCATAATTTTTCAATTTTAATTTTTGTAAGTTTTTAGCTAATCATAATAATGTCTAATTTTTCACGACGTAAAGCTATAAGTTTAGGTGCTGCTGGTATGGCGGGAATAGCTGCTACTGTAGGGAACACAGATGATTGGCACACTTATCTTTACTAACCAAATTATCAAAAACATAACTAGGAAAAATACTCATGCAATACAAACTACTCGGTAAAAGCGGACTTAGAGTATCGGAACTCTGTTTAGGAACAATGACCTTCGGTGAAGACTGGGGATGGGGTTCATCTCAAGAAGAAAGTAAACAAATTTACGATACTTTTCGTGAAGCTGGTGGTAATTTTATTGATACTGCCAATGTCTATACCAATGGGACGAGTGAGAAGTTTCTCGGTGAGTTTATCGCGAGTGAAAGAGAAGCGGTAGTTTTAGCCACTAAATATACTAATGGTTTGGGGGATAAAAATCCTAACGGTGGGGGAAATCAGCGCAAAAATATGGTGCAGTCGGTAGAAGCTAGCCTCAAACGTCTTAATACTGACTATATCGACGTTTTATGGTTGCATATCTGGGATTTTATGACCCCTGCTGAGGAAGTAATGCGAGCTTTTGACGATTTGGTTCGGGCTGGTAAAGTACTTTATATCGGGATTTCCGATGCTCCTGCTTGGGTAGTATCACAATGTAATACCTTGGCTGAATTACGAGGTTGGACACAGTTTATCGGCTTACAGATTGAATATAGCTTAATCCAACGCACCCCAGAAAGAGAAATGTTACCAATGGCGCATACTCTGGATATCGGTGTAACTGCTTGGTCGCCTTTGGCTAGTGGTTGGTTAACTGGGAAATATACTAAAGGTAATGCTACTGGTGAAGAGAGGCGTTTAGATAATGAAATGATGGAAGGATTTGTCGATAAGAGCGATCGCAATTTGAGTATTGCTAAAGAAGTAGATAAGGTTGCAGCGGAAACAGGTTATAGTTCTTCCCAAGTCGCCCTAAGCTGGTTACTGAACAAAGGAGTAATTCCGATCATTGGGGCGAGAAAAGTCCATCATATAGAAGATAATCTCAAATGCGTTGATACGAAATTATCAGCAGCCCATATCCAGCAACTAGATACTATCAGTCAAATAGAATTGGGTTTCCCTCACGATTTCTTTAAAGCAGAGATGGTCAGAAACTTTGTTTATAATGGCGCATTCGACAAAATTGATAATCATCGTTACTCCCAATTAAAGGATAAAGGATAAGGATTGAGGGATGAGGGGACTGGGGTGGGTCAGGGGTAATGGGGGATTGGGGGGAGAGAAATACTGGTATGAATCGCAAAATTAGAGCGATCAATCGCCTCTACTGGTGCTGGTACATTGGTCGAAATTTAAAGACTAATTAGATATAATTCTAATTAGAAAAATATTAAATTAGCTCTATGAACTCTCCAGATTTCGATACCCTGCTCAATTTCTTTAAAGTATTGGCTAACGAAAATCGCTTAAAGCTGGTGGGTATTTTATCTCAAACTGAATGTAGCGTCGAAGACTTAGCTGCACGCTTGCATCTTAAAGAGCCGACAATATCCCATCATCTGATGAAGTTGAAGGAGTTGAATTTAGTTGAAATGCGATCGCAAGGTAATACACATTTCTATAAACTCAATGGGGATACTTTATCTTACTTAAATAAATCTTTGTTTACCTCAGAACAAATGGCAAACTGGACAAAAGATATACCTACCGAAGCGTGGGAAGAAAAAGTTTTAAGAAGTTACATAAATAGCGATTGTCTGATTGAAATACCAGCTTCTCGTAAAAAGCGTTTAGTAATACTTAAATGGTTAGTTAATAAATTCGACTTGGGGCGAACTTATACCGAAAAAGAAGTAAATGAAATTCTCAAACGCTACCATCCAGATAGTGCTACTTTGAGGCGCGAATTTATCGGTTATAAACTAATGAAAAGAGATAAAGGTATTTACGAGCGTTTAGCAGAAAATCTGTGGCAAAGCGAAAGAGAAATCATGAAACAAAAAAACTAGCTAACTTTTGCCAGAGTTATTAGAAAAGATCATCAGAATAGATTAACAGACTGTGCAATATCTTACGGCATACGCTTGTATATGCCTTTGTCTGATTTTTTTTCAAGCCATAATTGCGATCGCAATTACTTACTGAAAACCACTTTCCCAAACAGAGATAATCACTCGATCTTTAGAGTCTCGCTGAATTTTGCCTTCTAGATTACCTACTTTAAAGAAACTAAAACGATCCTGACGATTATATATCCTTCTGAGTTTTTCTTTAACAGCAGAAGGTGCATTTCCTCTTAGCAATTGAGCTAGAGTATCTTGCATTGCTCCTAGAGTGAGAGATTGATTTAGTGCAATATCTGTTTGGCGGATTTTTCCTGTACTATCAGAACGATAACTTAGGTTTACCATGTCGGGTACAGCATCTTGATAGACTAAGATGCGACTGTTTTCGCGCCAGTCATTTCTTTCGGAAGTAGGTTCTCCTAGGGTAATGACAAGCTGATTTTCCGAACTTCCTGTAGTCGGGATGGGTATGTCAATTTCTCGTCTTGGTCGTGGTTTAGGTCTGCGTATATCAGGTTGGGGTATTTGAGGTTGAGGTCTGGGATTAATAACTATTTCAGGGGGGGTTTTTTCTTCCTCTGCGGGTTCGGGTTTTTTGGGTTTGGTCGCTTCGATAACGTTTTCTATAGTATCGGTGTCTTCAGTAATGGTTTCTTCAGGATTTGTTTCCTCAATCGTTTTTCCTGTTTCTGGTTCAGTTGGTTTGATTATTTCTTCGGTGGGAGAAGGGAATGATGGCTTAGGGTTACTGGGTTCAACTTTAGCTTGGGGAGCAGGTTGATAACGACGAGGGGCGACAGTATTGAGAAATGCTGTAACAGCAAAAGCTAATGTTCCTACTCCTAATGCTCCTGTAACTAAGAAAAAGAATAAGCTTTTTCCTAACCAATTAATTTTCAGAGGGGATTTTGACTGGGGAACACGATTCTTGTAAGCTACTGTTCCTTTGAAGTCTTGATAAATTTGGTCGGTAGCAGCAGGAGAAACTTTTACTGTTGCATTCGCGACATCTTGATAGTTGGTTTGAGCTTGTAGGGCCTTAAGCATTTCTTGGGCTGTAGCATAGCGATCACGAGGATGAAATCTAACTGCTTTATCTAATACTGCTACTAAATTAGGCTCTGCATCATTAGCATCCTGATGCCAGATTATTTCTCCTGTTTGAGGATCAGTGTCTAATTCTTGAGGGGATTTTCCTGTTAGTAAGAAGATAGCGGTTAATCCTAAACTATAAAGGTCGCTAGAATAGAGGGGACGACCTGCTGCTTGTTCTGATGGCATATAACCAGGTGTGCCAATGGAATCAGACAAAGCATTACTGTTTACGCTTTCTAATGTATTTGCTACAGCTTCTTTCACTGCACCAAAATCAATCAAGACGGGAAAGCGGTCTTTATCTCGGATAATAATATTTTCAGGTTTAATATCTCTGTGAACTATACGGCGGGAGTGAATGTAGTTTAATACTGGTAAAAGCTCAACTAGAATCTGTGTTACTTTCTGAGAACTTAAGTTACTTTCTTTTTCCCGTTTTTGGGCGAGGGTGTCTCCTTCGATCCATTCTTGAACGAGATAAAACTTATCATTTTCGGAAAAATAGGCATAAAGACGAGGAATTTGGCTATTTTCTTCCCCTAGCTCTTCTAGAATTACAGCTTCTCGTTGAAATCGCTCCTGCATCCATTGGGGAATCTCACCTTGCTGCACTACGGGTTTAAGCTGTTTGATGACACACTTTCTTCCCGAGGGCATATTGGTGTCTTCTGCAAGGTATGTTTCCCCAAAACCACCTCTACCTAAAGTTTTCAGAATCTGATAGCGATTATTTAATAGCACAGCAGTAAATAGTAATTTCTACTTTAAATCTAATAAACCTTGTTCTTTGAGTTTAGGATTAAAACGGACATCCATATTGACTCCGCGATCGCGTAATTGTTCCTTGATTTCTGCTTCTACTCTCCTAGCAACTTGTTTTAGTATTTTAGTTTTTCCTAGTTCATCACTCTGATTATATTGTGCCTTTTCTGACTCTGTCATAGCAGGTTTAGCATCTATAGATTTAGTCCATAATGTCTCCTGTTGGACATTCCCAGGGGGAGTTACCCCATTTTCTGCGATCCAAGCTTGACGTATAGCTTCTAAAACGCTGCGACTAGGACGCTGGATAGTTTGTATTTTAAGCCAATAGCAGTTTTGGGGCTGACGTACTAAATGTTGTTTGAGACTGAGATAAATATCACGGGAATAGCCCACAAATTGTAATATTTTATCTTGATTAAAAATACTATAGACCCCAATCTGCTTTTGGATATCTTCACTAATATTACCCTCACTATCTAAATAAGGAAGATAAGCTAGACTTTCTAGGGTGGGAATTGTTGTTTGATTGTTCATTCCTAATTGCTGATTGCTAATTGTGAAGCCCCCGCGGTCTTGGACTCCCGCTTACAAGCTCTTGAAATGAATTCAAGAGACAGCGGATCGATCGATCGGCTTTCCCCCATAAGCGACTGGCGAACCCGTAGGGCTAATTGCTAATTCTAATTGTTCATTGTTCATTAAGGTAATAGGTATTTATTGTTACTGCTTCCTCATCCTTCATCCAGAATCCTTCATATTCCACCTCCCTTTGATCCTTCTTCATCCAGAATCCTTCATTCTGAGTCCCTTCATGCTTCATCCAGAATCCTTCACTCCACCGAAGTTTATTGAATTTATAGGATTTAACGATCTCTAACACTAATATAGCGATCGCTACGAATGTTGTGTAAGACAGAATTTACCGTAGGTGCTGCTTCCCCTAAAGTTGTTAAAATTTGTCCTCCCATTTCCAAGGCTGCTTCAAATTCTGGTTGTACTACTTCTTTTGCTCCCATCTGATTCAGTATGTCAATCTCGCTATTATTATGGGAGCGAGCTACTACAGCTAATTGTGGAGCTATTTCTAGGGCGTGTTTTAGTAAGATACGGGTACTAGTAGGATCTGGTAAAGCAATTGCTAGAGCTTTAGCTGTGCTTAAATGGGCTTTTTCGAGGACTAATTCTGCATCTGCATCACCAAATATGTAAGGGATGTTTTCTTTTCGTAAATGTTTAGTTGCAGCTTCACTGTTTTCAATGACTAAAACGGGATATTGGCGATCGCGTAAGACTTTCACAATCACTTGTCCTACTCTACCGTAACCTGCTACCACTATATGATTACAAATCGTTTCGGGAATTAACATATCGCTATCGCTTTTATTAAAGTCGATAAAACGGGCAATACCTGGAATTTTGGCTAATTCTTCGGCAATTTTACCTGAAAATTCCATCATCATCGGCGTGACAACCAAAGTAATTGCTGTAGTACCAATTAATAATAAATACTTTTCCTGGGTAATAAAATTTAACTCTTTTCCTACTAAAGCTAGAACAAAGGAAAATTCTCCAATTTGATTTAATCCTAGAGCGGATATAATTGCAGTTTTAAAAGAATAACCAAACTGCCAAATTATGGGAAAGATGATCACGGCTTTACCCAACATAATTAGAGCTACTAAACCTAAAATAATTCCTGAGTTTTCCCATAACACATGAGGATCGATTAACATTCCAATGGAAGCAAAAAATAAACTACCAAAAGTGTCTCGCAAGGGAATTACTTTCGTTAAAGCTTGAGGGGAGTAATCAATTTCTGAAATAATCAATCCAGCTACAAAAGCCCCCATTTCAATGGATAAGCCAAGGCTAGCCGTAACTAAAGCCACTCCTAAACACAGAGCAATTGTTGTCAGTAAAAACAACTCACTACTTTCAGTCTGGGCGACACTTTTCATCATGGAGGGAACTATCCAATAGCCAAAAGCAAAAGCACTAGCAAAAAAGAGAACCCCTTTAAAAATTGCTCCCATCAAAGCAGCAGCAATATTACTTGGTTCATTAAGGGCTGGTAGGATAGCTAACATTAGTCCTAATGCTAAATCTTGAGCAATTAAAATTGCCAGCATTACTTGACCATGAACTGTATTAATTTCTCCCCTTTCTGTAAGGGTTTTTAAAACTACTGCGGTGGAAGAAAGGGATAAAATCGCCCCTAAAAAGATGCCCTGAATGGGTGTTTCTACCCAACCACTCAACCAAGCACACAGAAACACTACTATAATAGTTAGCCCAATCTGTAGCAAGCTCCCTTTAACAGCAATATCTTGAACTCGTTTTAATTCTGCCAGAGAAAATTCTACCCCTAAAGCAAAAAGCAAAAATGCCACACCAATTTCTGCTAAAGATTTAATATCTTCAAGATTTGTTAACAACCCTAGTCCAAAAGGACCAATGGCTACACCACAGACTAAATAGCCTAAAAGTACTGGTTGACGTAATTTATGCGCCAAAAATCCTCCTAAAGCTGATGACCCTAATACTACGGTCAGATCGAAGACAAAGCTATCTACTGCTGCTGCCATAAGAGTTAAAATTAGGAATTTCTCTCTATCTTAAATGTCGGGAGATGAATCCTGACCAACAAAAAACCGCGTACAGGAAGTGCGTGTCTTGACTAGCAACACTGACGGGGTGACAAGAAACTTGAATGTAAGGAAGGGTGTGGGGCGGTTCGGAGACTTCATTACAAAACCGATACGGACATCTTACGGTGAGCCGTGCTCCCGCTCACCCCTGTCCTCCTCTTTTGGGTTCAATATCTAGATCTATTAAGTCTCCTCCCGGAGGGTGTGGGGGGTGGGGAAAATAGAAGCTAATAATGGAGACAGTTATTATTAATGTAACCGTTCACTCCCCCCCCTCAGAGCGCGAGCGTGTAAATTGAACAAAAATAATTCACCAGAGGTGGGATTGCTGTATGCTTATTTCATGGCTGGACTAAGTAAAGATGATTTGGCACAAATGAATCGAGACTACTTTCAATCTTTAG
>JAAUYH010189215.1_pt1 | contig 36945 bp, 32 predicted proteins | sample 7278061 | NCBI WGS metagenome assembly JAAUYH01 (sample SAMN14350203, study PRJNA611818) | marine sediment metagenome | isolation source: surface marine sediment (0.6m) | place: French Polynesia: Moorea | collected 2018-08 | reverse complement strand
TAGACTTCGCACACCCAATCCGGGCGAATGCGACTATTACGGCGAGGCCGGTCAATCTGCCTGCCGCATAGGCAAGGGCACCAGCGGCCAGGACGGGCCCATGGGCCGCGAAGCGATTTCCCATACGGCGATCAATTGCACGTATTCCGAGAAGCTGACTGCCTGCGCGTAAACCGCGGAAATCTCTCAACATGCTGAATTCTGCGGAATAAATCCGCATAACAACCGTTCTCCATAAACACGGATCGAATGCGATCTGTTGCCATCTCGGGGAAACGGCTCGCGGCAAGCCCGCAGGCCTCAAATTGTGGGTCGCGAACCGTCGAGTGGATCGGCGGGCCGCGGGAGCCGATGGTTCCGGCGGAGGTTTCAACGGGAGGGCCAGACTGATGACGGCAAGAGTTGCCGCCGCGTTGGCGATACTGGTGACAGGATTCTCCTTGTCGCCCGCCCAGGCCGACCATGTGCCGCAGGAAAACACCTGGGGAAGCCCGCGGGCGCTGGTTGCCGCCGGCAGCCTGAACGTGCGCGCCGAGCCGTCGCTTGGTGCGCCGGTGATCGCGGTTCTGCCGCGTGCCTGGCCGGTGGCGGTGCTGGAGGATTCCGGGACGGCGGTCACGATCAACGGGCAACCGGACCGCTGGACCCGCGTCGCGACGTTCCGATGCGCCGACGAGCCATGCCGGCATTACCAGGCCGGCTGGGTGGCGAACTCGTACCTCGCCTTCGATGACCGGTTCGACCTGCTGGAGGGCGGACCTTCAGGAGTCGTCGCCGGCTACGACTCGCGGTCGGTCTTCGCCTACGACATCTCCAAGACCGGCGCCTTCACGCGCTGGCGGTTGCCATGTTCGGCCGGAAGCTGCAGCACCGCCATCGGCGTCGCGCCGCAATGCGAGGTGACCGAGGAGCTCGCGCTTGGCAGCGTCTGTGTTCTTTCCGGCACCCTGCACAGCTACGGCAGCCTGGTGCGCGGCCAGTCCCGACATGGCGGCTGGCTGGACGGCCAGGATGTGAAGCTTGCCCTCGACTCGACCGGCCGGCTGTGCCCGGTCGACCCGGCCGCAACCGGATCCGCCGGAGGCTGTGCGCAGGCCGACCTCGTGCATTCTCAGGATCAGGGTCCGGCCGCGGCCATCGCCCGCCTGGCAGCGGAACGGCGGCAGGCCCTGGCCCTGACCGCGGCCAGCCGCCTCAACCTGCGCAGCCAGCCGTCGCTGGCTGGTGACGTCATCGCCCGCCTGCCCCGCGCTTCGGTCGTCGAGCGTCGCGATCGTCGCCGGGTGCCGGTGATCCTGAACGGCCAACGGGACGAATGGGTCCGTGTCACCGTTCTTGACTGCGGCCGCGCCGGCGCCTGCATGGAAGGGGCCGAGGGGTGGGTGATGGATTCGTTCCTCGCCTATGAAGACCGCTTGACGGCGGTCACCGATTGGCCCGGAACGGCGCGCTCCGGAAATCAGGGTTTCGGGTTCGAGGTCTCGCAGGATGGCACGTTCCGGCATTGGGAAGCCTGCGGCACCGGCCAGTTCGGGCTGGAGATCTGCAGCCGGACCGGCCGGCTCTACCGCTACCGCGACCTGATCGTCATGCGCGACGAACGCGGTGACATCTATTCGGCCTTCCTGGCCAGTGCCGGAGAGCTCTGCGTGCTCACCTCCGGGTTCCGCCGCGCCGACGCAGACCCCTGCGGCAGCTGAAGCAGCCGCGACTGCTGCTCGCCGCCGTCTCGCCTTCAGATCTGGCTCGACGACTATCGCGCCTACGACGTCCCCGGGCGACGTTGATCAATCCCGCTTGGGATCGCCATGCGGACGCGCGCTCCCCGTGAGCGCCGGCAGATCACCGATCACCCTGCGCACCACCGTCATGGACTCTTCATGGCGTGTAGCGATCGAGGCGCCGTGACCGTCCGGCATTGAACCAGGGTCGCCGGTCAGCGGAAAAACAACCCAGGGTCGGGAAAACTGCAGTAACCCTGTGTTAGAGTGCCCCTACCATGCTACAACTTTCACGATTCTTCTGGCCGCGAAGATTCGTTGGAATTTAGCGGTTTTCCGCCAATCTTGGCTGATCTTGTTAAGAGATTGGAAAGACTGAAAGAATAGCGAGTGCAGAGAAAAAGCTTCAATCAATAATAAAACTTTTTCCTTTTATGGTTGTAACACTCTTTTAACGCGTCTCACTTATCGATAGTCAGACTGACACCCTGGCAACTGATTGGCGGATCGGTTCATGTACAAGATTCCCCTTGCAGTTCTGGCGGTTCTGGTCAGCGGAGCCGCTTTTCTATTCTATCTTTCGGCCGATGAGGACAAGCAGCCGAGAAGGTCCGGCGTTGTGCTTGAGAGCACATCGTCGCCGACCTTCACGGAATCCCGCTCGCCCTCCATCCCGGAATCTCGCTCGGTAGCCGGCCTTGGCGCCCCGCTGCCGGCGGTTCGATCAACTCCGTCGGGCAACCGCTTGGTGCTCGGCCGGATTTCCAGCAACGTTCCCAAGTACCTGCCGCGCTTGCAGGCGATGGCGAACTATCTGTCGATCGAATTGGCCGGTCAGGGCATTTCCGGAATCGACATCAGGATGGTGGACACGCTGGAAGAGATGACCCAGCTGTTCCTCGCCGGCGAGGTCGATCTGGTATCCGAGACGGCCTTCGGCGCCATCGAGCTGGAACGTGATGGCCTGGCGGAGATGATGCTGCGGGAGTGGAAGGGCGGTGTTCCGGCCTACACCTCGATCATCTTCGTGCGGCGCGACAGCGGTATCAACACGATCGGCGATCTGGTCGGACACAGGATTGCGTTCGAGGAACGCAGTTCGACGTCGGCCTATCTGGTGCCGCGGTCGCTCCTGGCGCGGGCCGGTTACAACATGGTCGAGTTCTCCGACCCTGCGACGCCGCTGCCGATGAACAGCATCGGCTTCACCTTTGCCGATGAGACCGACGGTGGCGGCGGCAGCGCCGTGCGCATGGTGCTGGACGGAACCGTGTCCGCCGGAGCCATGAGCAACCTCGATTGGTCGGAAGCCGAGGATTTCTCCGAGGCCGACAAGCGCAACCTGTCGATCATTCACGTGTCCGATCCGATCATTCGCTCGGTCATGTTGGTGCGCAGTTCGCTGGATCCCATGATCAAGGCCCGCCTGCAGGACATCTTCCTGCGGATGCACGAGAGCGAGTCGGGGCAGGAAACCCTGGAACAGTATTCGGGCGTGGCCCGCTACGACCCCATGGAGGGCGAGGCGCTGGTCACCCTCATGAACGCACGCTTCATGTACGAGACGTCCGGCACCTTCTGACCAGACGTTCCACAACAAGGCGCAGGGGCCCTCGGGCTCCTGCGTCCAAGAATACCTGATGGCAAAAGGCCATCAGCCGGCGCCGCGCCCCGGTTCCAAAAGGGGTCACGGCACTGGTCAGAACACCGGGGCGCTCCGATAGGTCCGGAGCCGTCCCCAAAGGCAAACAGGGAGTAATTCATCGAACACCCAAAACTTGAGAACCGATTCTTGGGCCCAAGCCGTCGCTCTAAGGCGTCTGCTGAAGGTGGCGTTTCACGGTGGCGGGGCTACTCGCCTCCTCCTGATCCGGGTCCGGTCAGGGGCTGCCGCCGTGGGTTGAATGCCGGATTGGGGGGCTGGCTTCTTTGTCAGGTTTCCCAGTCCACGCATTCCGGCTTGTCCGCCAGGGGGGCGGACGACCATGAATTCTGTGGGAGGGGGAAATTATGTCACACACGAGGTACCTATATTCGAAGTCCGGTCTGTGCACCGCGCTGCTCGCCATCTGTTCGGCTTCGACGCTGGCGCATGCGGGTAGCGGCGGATATGGCCAAAACACCGTCGAACTGACGCCGATCGGCACGTATGCCACCGGAATCTTCGATGACGGCGCGGCCGAGATCGTTGCGCACGATGCGGCGACCCAGCGGCTCTTTGTCGTCAACGGAGCGGACGCCACCATCGATGTCCTCGACATCAGCGATCCGAGCAATCCGCAGTTCTTGCACGGCCCGGAGTTCCCGAATTTCCCGATCGACGTCACCGTCACGGCCAATGACGCGAAGGCCAACAGCGTTGCCGTTCACGGCGGGTTGGTGGCCGCGGCGGTCGAAAACACCGACGCCCAGATGCCCGGTGCGGTGATTTTCTTCGACGCCGTGGACGGCACCTACCGGAACCGCGTCGTCGTGGGGGCGGATGCGGACTCGGCCTTGCCGGACATGGTCACCTTTTCGCCGAACGGAGACTGGGTGCTGGTGGCCAATGAGGGCGAACCCAGCGATGACTACTCCATCGATCCGGAGGGCTCGGTCAGCATCGTCGACCTGCGCGCCGGCGTTGAATACGCCAGCGTCGTCGACGTCGACTTCCGGGCCTTCAACACCGCCACGCTGGACTCCAGCATTCGGATCTTCGGTCCCAACGCGTCGGTCGCACAGGATCTCGAGCCGGAGTTCATCGCCGTATCGGACGATTCCCTGACCGCCTGGGTCGTCCTGCAGGAAAACAACGCCGTGGCTACCGTCGACATCGTGAACGCCGAGGTGACCAGTCTCTCGGGGCTGGGGTTCAAGGATCACAGCAGCGGCAACAACACCCTCGACGCCAGCAATCGGGACGGCTTCATCAACCCGACACCCTGGCCCGTCAACGGCATGTACCAGCCGGACTCCATGGTGTCCTTCGAGGTCGACGGCGAGACCTTCCTCATCACCGCCAATGAGGGCGATGCCCGAGACTATCCGGGCTTCAGCGAGGAAGCCCGGGTGGCGGATCTCATGCTGGATCCAACCGCATTCCCCAATGCGTCGACGTTGCAGCGGAACGAGAATCTCGGCCGCCTCAAGACCACCATCACTCTCGGCGACCACGATGGTGATGGACTCTACGAGGAGATCTATTCATACGGCGCCCGGTCCTTCTCGATCTGGGGCACCGACGGCAGCGGCCCGATCGAAATGGTCTTCGACAGCGGCGATGCCCTCGAGCGGATCACCGCGGCTCACCTCCCGGATCAGTTCAATTCCACGGACAACGAGAACTTCTCGTTTGACGACCGCAGCGACGACAAGGGCCCGGAACCCGAGGGTCTCGCGGTCGGCAAGGTCGGCGACCGCACCTATGCCTTCATCGGCCTGGAGCGGATCGGCGGGATCGTGGTGTACGATGTGACGGATCCCTATGAGCCGACCCTGGCGCAGTACATCAATACCCGGGATTTCAGCGTTCTCGCCGGGCCGGGGGCAGGCGGCGACCTCGCCCCGGAAGGCCTGGACTTCATTTCCGCTGATGACAGCCCGACCGGTCAGCCGCTGTTGGCCGTGGCGTACGAGGTCAGCGGAACCACGACGATCTTCGCGATCGATGAGGTCGACGCCGAATTCAATCTCAGTCGCACATACTGCAACAGCACCCTGACGGGACTGTTCAATCAGGTGATCGCCATCCCCGGCGGGACCTGCGTCCTCTCCGGGGCGACCGTGTTCGACGGCGTCAGGGCCGCACCGGGCTCGTCGCTCTTTATCTACGGTGGCGTGATCAACGACAACATTGAGAGCGACCCGGGGGCCTCCCTGGCCGTGCTGTCGAGCATCGTCGGTGGGAATATCGAATGCACCGGCGCGGTTGGTCCCAGCGGCTGTCAGATCTCCGGAACCGTCGTAGACGGCAACGTGCGCTCTAATGCTGCCGATGAGGGATTTGTGAGTGTCTTCTCCAACTTCGTCGATGGCAATGTGAGGTTGTCCGGAAATGCGGTTCAGTCCTTCGTCAGTCTGAACATCATTGCTGGAAACCTGGAGTGCAGCGGGAACTCCCCGGCTCCCAATCTCGGTGGCCTGCCCCCCAGCAACATCGTCGGCGGCAACGAGGAAGGTCAGTGTGCCGCGAGTTGGGGCTTCTAGAGAGAGTGGTTCCGGTCAGACAGGTTAGAGCAGTCTGACCTCCCGCCGTGGCGGCGGGAACGAGTACCATGTTGGGGACGCTCCCAAGGGCAGGCCTTGGGGGCGTTCTCATTTCGTGGCAGTCGCGACGCCGGTCTTCTGACCCGGTCGCTCGCGATGGATTCGGAGAGTCCGTCGACCAGCGCCGAATACTCGTTGCCCTTGGGGCGGACAGCCGCGCCAACACCGGCCAGGTCCCCAATACCGGACGCTGCCTTGCCGGTATCGCCCGATGAGAGAGTGATCACGTGGTGGCCGCGGCGAGCCGGTCCGCAAGGCGGCAGGCGTCGCGGACGGCATGGTCGGCTTCGTCGGTATTGTCGAAGTAGACATACGCATCGCGGCCCTCGGCCAAATTGTTGGCGAGCCAGGTCGACCAGTCCGCCAACGCCGCTTCGTCATAGGCGCCGCGATAGCGGGCTTGGCGGCCGTGCAGGCGCACATAGGTGAAGTCGGCGGTCACCACCCGCGGCGCGGTCAGGTCCGCCAGCTCAAACGGACAGAAGGCGACGTTGCGGGCACGCAGCAGGCCGTACACCTCGTCGCGATGCCAGTCAGGGTCGCGAAACTCCATGGCGAACCGCCGGTCGGCGGGCAGCAGCGCCAGGAAGTCCGAGAGCCGGTCCAGGTCGGCGTGCCAGCGCGGCGGCAACTGGAACAGCACAGGCCCGCATTTGCCGCCGAGCGCGCCGATCCGGTCGAGGAAGACCGCAAGCGGCTCGGCGCAGTCGCGCAGGCGACGGTAATGGGTGATCGCCCGCCACGCCTTGACGGCAAACACGAAATCCACGGGCGTCCGCTCGACCCAGCCGGCAAGCATGGCGTCGCGCGGCAGATGGTAGAAGCTGTTGTTGATTTCGACGGAGCGGAACTGGCCGGCGTAGTGCGCCAGCCAGTCCGTCCGTTTCAGCCCGGGCGGATAGAACCGCCCCTGCCAGTTGGCATAGCTCCAGCCCGACGTGCCGACCCAGTATCGGGCGCGCCGGACCGTCACATCACTCCGCGGCCTCGGCCCTGGGCTCCCTGCCCTGCTCGCGCTCGATCTCCAGCATCGCGCCCATGGTCTTCAGCACGCTGTCCGGGTTCAGGCTGACCGAGTCGATGCCGTGCTTGACCAGGAACTGCGCCACCTCCGGGTAGTCCGACGGCGCCTGTCCGCAGATGCCGGAATGGCGGCCGTTGCGCTTGGCCCCGTCGACGGCCAGGCGCAGCATCTCGAACATGCCGGGATCGCGCTCGTCGAAGTCGAAGGCCACCATCTCGGAATCCCGGTCGACGCCCAGCGTGAGCTGGGTCAGGTCGTTGGAGCCGATCGAGAAGCCGTCGAAGCGCTTGGCGAACTCGTCGATCAGGATCACGTTGTTGGGGATCTCGCACATGACGTAGACCTCCAACCCGTTCTCGCCGCGCTTGAGGCCGTAGTCCGCCATCACCTCCAGCACCCGGTCGGCCTCGTCCAGCCGGCGGCAGAACGGCACCATGAGCTTCAGGTTGGTCAGGCCCATCTCGTCGCGCACCCGCTTCATGGCGGCGCATTCCAGGGCGAAGCCCTCGCGATACGCATCGTGGATGTACCGCGAGGCGCCGCGGAAGCCGATCATCGGGTTGGCCTCCAGCGGCTCGAAGGATTGGCCGCCGATCAGCGCCGCGTATTCGTTGCTCTTGAAGTCCGACAGCCGGATCACGACGGGCTTCGGATAGAATGCCGCGGCGATCGTCCCGACCCCTTCCGACAGGCGCTGGACGAAGAAATCCCCCGGCTTCTCGAAGCCCTCCACCATCGCCTCGATCCGGGCCCGCTCCGATGCGTCCTCGACCCGGTCCGGATACAGCAGGGCCATTGGGTGGGCCTTGATGTATTCGTTGATGATGAACTCCATGCGCGCCAGCCCGACCCCGTCATTGGGCAGGAAGCTGGTCTTGAAGGCGATCTCGGGATTGCCGAGGTTGAGCATGATGTGGGTCGCCGGGCGATGCACTCCCGACAGATCGGTGGTCTTGACCTCATAGGGCACGATGCCGCGGTAGATGCGGCCGATATCGCCCTCGGCGCAGCACACGGTCGCCTCCTCGCCGGTGGTCAGCGACTCCGTCGCGTGCTCGGCGCCGACGACGGCGGGGATCCCCAGCTCGCGGGCGACGATGGCCGCGTGACAGGTACGCCCCCCGCGATTGGTGACCACCGCCGCCGCCGTCTTCATCACCGGCTCCCAGTCCGGCGAAGTGGTGTCCGACACCAGGATCTCTCCCGGCACGAACTCATGCAGATGCGCGGTGTCGACGACGACGCGGATCCGGCCGGTGCCGATCTTGGTGCCGACCGCGCGGCCGGTCACCAGCACCTCGCCGCTGCCGTTCAATATGAACTCCTCGAGGGTCGTGCCCGATTGCTGCGAGGCGACCGTCTCCGGCCGGGCCTGCACGATGTAGAGCTGGCCGTCGATCCCGTCCTTGGCCCATTCGATGTCCATCGGCCGCGGCTCGCCGGCCCGCGCCGTGTAGTGGTCCTCGATCTTGATGGCGAAATCGGCAAGGCTCAGCGCCTCGTCGTCGGTGATGCAGAAGCGCTTGCGGTCCGGCTTGGGTGTCGGCTTGTTGATCACCGGCTCGCGGGTCCGCCCCGGCGCATAGACCATCTTGATGCCCTTGTCGCCCAGCACCCGGCGCAGGACGGCTCGGTGACCCTGCTTGTAGGTCGGCTTGTGGACGTAGAACTCGTCCGGGTCGACCGCGCCCTGCACGACGTTTTCGCCGAGGCCGTAGGCGCCGGTAATGAACACGGCATCGCGGAACCCGGTTTCGGTGTCGATGGAGAACATGACCCCGCTGGAGGCGAGATCGGCGCGGACCATCTTCATCACGCAGGCCGACAGCGCGACCTTGAAGTGGTCGAAGCCCTGGTCCATGCGATAGGAGATCGCCCGGTCGGTGAACAGCGAGGCGTTGCAGCGCTTGACCGCGTCGATCAGCATCTCCTCGCCATGCACGTTGAGATAGGTGTCGTGCTGGCCGGCAAAGCTCGCCGTCGGCAGGTCCTCGGCCGTCGCCGAGCTGCGCACCGCCACGCTCAGATCCTCGCCGTACTGGGCGACCAGGCTGCGATAGGCCTCCAGGATCTGCTCGCGCATCGCCGGGGTGAGCCCGGCGGCATAGACGATCTCGCGCGCCCGGCGGCCGGCGGCGGCCAGCGCCCGCACGTCGGATTTGTCCAGATCGTCCAGCAGCGAATGGAGCTCGTCCCAGGCATCGGCCTCACTCAGCGCGGTGCGGAAGGCCTCGGCGGTCACGGCGAAGCCGTTCGGCAGGCTGACCCCGAGCGGCGCCAGCTCGCGATACATCTCGCCCAGGGATGCGTTCTTGCCACCGACGATCGGCACGTCATCCATGGAGAGTTCTTCAAACCAGCGGATGTATCGGGGGTCAGACATCGGGTCCTCCTCTGGACGATCGTGGCGGGCGACGTGGAGAGTGGCAGCCCAGTAACCCCCGTCCCATGACCTGGATCAACCCTGACGGGCGCGGCGATTTGACCTGCCTCAATGGCCGGGCGCATGATGCGTTCCAAGATGATGAGTACGCCCGATTGGGGGCCGCAAAAGGAGAGATCGCCGTGGACAGCCTCAGCACGGACAAGGTCTGCTACATCATCGCCAAGGCGCGGGAATTCGACGTCAAGGTCGACCCGGTGGCCCCCGACCCCGGCAACAACCCGGCCGACGACGACGAGTTGGACGTGCTGGAGGATTTCGCCGCCGACCCGACCTTCGACGAGCTGACGGCGGCGATTCGCGAACTGAACCGCGACGAGCAGATCGAGCTGGTGGCGCTGACCTGGCTCGGCCGCGGCAGCTTCACCGCCGGCCAATGGCAGGATGCGGTCGGCGAAGCCCGCGACGCCCACAACGACCGCACCGCGGAATACCTGACCGGCATCCCCCTGCTCAGCGACTATCTCGAGGAAGGCCTGACGGCGTTGGGGCTGTCCTGCGAGTAGCCGACAGCGACACGCTGCTGACGCGACCGTAGGCGGCCATACCCCGTCGCAGAGCGCGGGATAACGCCAACCAGCGGTTTCTCGTTGACATTGTGCGTCATTCATATAACTATTTTGTTATGGAACAAATTGGTTATATGAATGGGCCTTCGTATCTCGACGCCGTCTTCGCCGCCCTCGCCGACCCGACGCGGCGGGCGATTCTGGCGCGGCTGGCGACCGGTGAGGCGTCGGTGAACGAGTTGGCCGAACCGTTCGCGATGAGTCAGCCGGCGGTGTCGAAGCATCTGAAGGTGCTCGAGAAGGCCGGGCTGATCGAGCGCGACATCGACCGGCAGCGCCGGCCGGCGCGTCTGAAGGCCGAGCCGATGGCGGCGGCGGTGCATTGGCTGGAAGAGTTCAAGCGGTTCTGGTCGTCGAGCTTCGATGAGCTCGACGGGCTGCTGGACCAGTTGAAGACGTCTGACACGAAAGGGGCCGGGAATGGCTGATCTGCCGACCTATGTGCTGGAACGGGAATTCGATGCGCCGCGCGAGCTGGTGTGGAAGACCTGGACCGATCCGGACCTGCTGGTGCGCTGGTACGGGCCGAGGGTGGAGACCATCGTCCACCGCCTGGAGCTGAAGCCCGGCGGGCTGTGGCTCGGGGAAATGCGCTGGGACGGCAAGTCGAACTACCAGCGGGTCGAGTACACCGAGGTCAGCCCGCCGGAACGGCTGGTCTGGCTGCACTCCGTCTCCGACGGCGAGTGGAACGTCATCGCCAACCCGATGATGCCGGACTGGCCACGTGTGCTGCTGACCACCGTCACCTTCGAGGAGGACGGCGGCAAGACCAGGCTGCGCCTGACCTGGGTCCCGCATGAGGCAAGCGAGGCCGAGATCGCCTGCTTCACCGCCGCGCTGGCCGGCATGGAGAAAGGCTGGGGTGCGGGTATGGACCTGCTCGCCGAACTGCTGGCGGACTTGCAGGCGTGAGCATTACGATCGCCGGGCTGTCCAACTCTACCGCGGAGCTGACTTGTCCACCGATGCCGACCTGCCGAAGGCGCTGAAGGATGTCGCCGAGCGCTTGCGGAGCCGGGCGCTCGGCTATCCGGAGACGACCGAGGACTTTCCCTGGGGCCACAGCGCCTTCAAGGTGAAGGGCAAGTCGTTCATGTTCCTGGCTCATGACGAAGGCTGGCTCAAGCTGTCGGTGAAGCTGCCGCGGTCGCGGGAGTTCGCGCTGGAGTATGCCTTCACCGAGCCGACCGGCTACGGGCTCGGCCGCGCCGGCTGGGTCTCGGCCCGGTTCGACGGCAACGACGACCTGCCGCTGGATGTGCTGATTGCCTGGCTGGACGAAAGCTATCGGGCCATCGCCCCGAAGCGGCTGGTGGCGACGCTCGGATAGCTTCTCCGCGGCCCATCTCGCGATCGGAAGGAAGCGAACCGGTCGGCGCCTGGACGCCAGGAGTCCCGCGCACCGATGCCTGCTCGACCGGATTGCGCACATGGTGGCGCAGGTGCCGGCAGGCCCCGCCCTATCCACCTTCCCCCTGGATCACCCTGCGAATTCCGGTACTGTCATGGGAGCGACGTGGTCGGGTCGGCTGACGGTCCTGGTTCGAATTCCGAGGGGGGCTCGGAAGGCTATTGCGCTGACTGAGCCGCGTCCTTGTTGATCGCGCGTTACCGTGGCGGTCGCAGAATGGGGGAGCGAATTCGAGCCATGCGATCATCTGAGAATCAGGACCCGGCCGGAGAATCCGGCCGGTCTCGCAAGGCGCTCAACACCGTATCGGTGGGCCTCTGCGCTTCGGCGACCTGTGTTTGGCTCGGATGCGGCGTTGCGCAGGCCGGCGGTCTGTACCTGAACGAGTTCGCCACCCCCAGCATGGGCACGGCCGGTGCGGGTGCCACGGCCTGGGCCAATGATGCGGCGACCGCCTGGCACAACGCCGCCGGCATGACCCGGATCGAGGGCAACGAGTTGTCCGTGGGCGCCGGCCTCGGATCGGTCGACGTCGAGTTCGACCCGGATCCGGCAACGCCGTTTGGCGGCGGCGACGGCGGAGATGCCGGCGGTCTCGTTCCTTTGTTGGGGACTTTCGGCGTCTACAGCGCCAGCGACGATCTGAAATTCGGAGTCGGCGTCTTCTCCGTCAGCGGTGCGGTGCTCGATTACACCGACAGCTGGTCGGGGCGCTTCCAGGCGCAGGAGGTCGAGTTGTTGACCGTCAGTGTCGTTCCGACCGTGGCCTATCGGCTGACGGATTGGATGTCGGTCAGCGCCGGGCCGGTCTTCACCTACGGAAAGCTCGATTTCGACCTTGCCGTCCCGCCCGGGGGCGCCGGCCAGGCCAATCTCGATGGCGACGACATCGCCTACGGGTTCACGTTGGGGTCTCTCTTCGAAATCAGCCCGCAGACCCGGGTCGGAGTCGTCTATCTGTCCGAGCAGACGCTGGAGTTCGATGGCGATCTGGACATCGAGCCCGGCGGTCTCAACATCGGCTCCGAAACCGAACTGAAATTGGCGCAGATGGTGCGCGTCGGCCTCTATCACGACATCGACGAGCAATGGGCACTGCTGGCGTCGGTCGGATGGGAGGACTGGAGCACCTTCAGCGACCTGCTGGTCTCCACCGATGGCGGATCCGCGGCGATTCCCAGGAACTGGGACGACACCTACCATTTGAGCATCGGCGCGCACTATCGATACACGGAGGACTGGCTGTTTCAGGCCGGCATCACCTACGACTCATCGCCGGTCAACAGCGGCGACCGCACGGCCGACATGCCGATCGACGAGCAATGGCGCTTCGGCGTGGGGGCACAGCACCAGCTGTCGGAGACCATGTCGGTCGGCGGGTCGTTCGTGTATGCCGATTTCGGGGACGCGCCGATCGATGATCCGGCGACGCTGGTCGGCGACTACGACAAGAATCGCGCGTTCTTCTTCTCGCTGAACGCCAACTGGAAATTCTGAACCCGTCGGTAGGGGCCGGCGGAGTCCGCCGGACTGACCGCCTGACCGGATGCCGTGTTGGGTGAGAGCCATCAGGCGATTGCCCCATAACGGCCGATGGCGGCGCTGAAGATCTGGCGTCACGGTCCCGGAAAGCGTCATTGCGAGGAGCGTCAGCGACGCGGCAATCCACTCAAGCTGTGAGAGTGGATTTCTTCGCCTGCGGCTCGCAATGACGGTCGTAGGGTGAGCTGTCGGACCCCTCGCCCTACGACGCCTTCCTCTTGGTCTTCTCCTGGGTGCGGCGGTCGCGGTGGCGGGCGATGGTGACCGCCGTGCGGTTCTTGCCGACCTTGTGGACGAAGTTGTAGCGGGCGATGTGGTAGCTGGGATTGGCGCCGTAGAAATTGGCGCGCATCTTGGTCAGCTCCTCCTCGCGATACTGCGCCAGCGGCTTCTCCGCCTCGTCCTTCTCGCGGCGCTTGGCCTTGGCCTTCAGCAGCTTGTCCACGGCCGGCTCGTTGACCAGGGTCTCGGCCCGCTGCTGCAGCTCCTTCTTGTAGCCCGCGCGATCGCCGGCCAGCTTGGCATCGGCCAGGCCGAGGTCGATCGCCTCGTCCACGCCCATCGGCAGGCGGGCGTCGATGATGCGCTGGGCATTTTCCTCGCCGGCGCAGCGCGGCAGGTGATAGGTCCAGAACTCCGAGCCGTGCAGGTTGCCCATGTCCTTGTAATGCGGGCTGAGCACCACCCCGGTGCGCAGCCAGACCTGGTCGGCGGCCCGGGCCAGGAAGACCCCGCCGGCCCCGGCATTGCCCTCCAGCGCCGCCACGGTGACGTGGCTCTCGGTGCGGATGATCGCCTCGGCCAGATCGTCGATGGCGTTGATGTTGCGCCAGCTCTCGTCGGCCGGGCTGTCCGCCGCCTCGATCAGGTTCAGATGGATGCCGTTCGACCAGTATTCCGACCCGCCGGTCAGCACGATCACCTTGGTGTCGCGCTGGCAGGCGGCGTTGTAGGCCTCCAGCAGGCGCTCGCACTGCGCCGTGCTCATGGCGCCGTTGTAGAAGTCGAAGGCGAGATAGCCGACACCGTCCTTCTCGGCGTAGGTGATCTCCTCATAACCGTTCTCGCCGTCCACCGGGAGATCGGTCACCCCGTCCAGGTCGTCGGCCAGCAAATCGGTGGCCGGCAGCTTGAAGGTGTGCTTGTGCGCCTTGTCGCGCAGATAGCCGATCCATACCGCGCCATCGGTGGTGGCGCGGCAGATCGCCGGGCCGCTCCTGGCGACGATGCTGCCGGGTTTGCCCGAGAGGCCGGTCGCCGGGCGCGGGTCGTGCAGGAAGACCTCGCGGTTGCGCAAGGTGTTCTTGATGCCGGGCGCCCCGTCGGCGCTCAACAGCTTGCGGATCACCGTTTCGGTATCGTCGCGGCGCCAGTCGATGGCGCGATCCGCCTGCTTGCAGGGCGGCCGCTCGATGCCGCGCTCGTCGCTCCAGACCGACTCCGGGTCCGGCGGCCCCTCGCCCTTCTCGAAGCGATCGATCGCCTCCAGCACCGCCTTGACCGCGGCCTCGGTCACCTCGTTGCGGTACAGGCTCGACTTGCTGGCCTTGCGCATCGGGAAGCCGGCGGCCGCCCACACCGGGCCGGCGTCCATCTCGGCCTCGGCCTGCAGCACCGTTACGCCCCAGCGCTCCTCTCCGTTCAGGATCGCCCAGTCCAGCGCCGACGGCCCACGGTCGCCGGGGATCCCGGGATGCACGATCAGGCAGAGATGCTTGGAGAAGATGCTCTCCGGGATCGCCCGCTTCAGGAACGGCGCGATGATGAGATCGGGCGCGTAGAGCTCGACCGCCTCCTGGGACACCTTGTCGTCGATGTCCAGCTCGACGCTGACCTCGTGGCCGCGCTGGGTCAGCTCGACGAACAGGCGCTGGCTCAGGCTGTTGAAGCCGCTGGCGATGAACAGAATGCGCATGGAAGTGTGTCCTTTCCCCTGCCCGGCCGCAGCGGCCGCCGGTCGGGCGCGGTTTCAAGATCTTTGGGTTGGCGGGATTGCTGGTTCTGGGATAACCCCGGCGTCAGGCCGCGACGATGGTCCAGGGCACCGCCGCGTCGCCGCCCATCGGCGCCGAGCGGTCATAGGCGCAGCGCTCGGCATCGAGGAAGGCGAGGCAGGAGCCGTCGCCATCATCCTGGGCGCAAGCGATCTGCAGAGATTTCGGCTCGGCGGCGAGGCCGCCGGCGGTCTCGGCGATGTCGAACTTGGCCTCGGCGTCAAAATCCGCGAAGGCCGACTTGATGCGGAAGGCGCTGTAGGGTACCTCGCCCAGGCCACGCCATTCGAAGGTGCGGCGCAGTTCGAAGACGTCGCCGACCAGGGCCAGGGCCTTGCTGTTGCCACCCTCGGTGACCGCCCGGCGATACTGGTTCTCCACCTCGTACCGGCCCTCATTGACCTGGTTGACCAGCATCAGCGCCGCCTGCATCACGTCCAGCGGCTCGAAGCCCGCGACCACCACCGGCCGCTGGTACTCCTCCGCGAAGAAGGCGTAGGGCTCGCTGCCGATGACGGCGCTGGCATGCGCCGGGCCGAGGAAACCATCGACCGAGCGCGGATCCAAGCCGCCGATCGCGCCCGACTCCATCATGAAATGGATCGCCGCCGGGGTCAGCAGATGGTTGCAGAACACGCTGAAGTTCTTCAGCCCCTCCGACTCCGCCCGGCGCAGCGCGACGGCGGTGGGAGCCGTGGTGGTCTCGAACCCGGTGGCGAAGAACACCACCTCGCGGCGCGGATTGTCGCGGGCGATCTGCATCGCCTCCTGGACCGAACGCACCGGCCGGACATCCGCACCCTTGGGCTTGGAGCGGAACAGGCCGCGACGCTTGGCCTCGACCAGGCGGATCGCGTCGCCATAGACACAGACGATCGCGTCATGCTTGCGGCCCAACTCCAGCGCCTGGGCGATCCGGCCCAGCGGGAGCACGCAGATGGGGCAGCCCGGTCCGCGCAGGAACTGCACATTCTCGGGCATCAGGCTCTGGATTCCGAACTGCAGGATCGCGCGGGTGTGCGCGCCGCAGACCTCCATGAACCGATAGCTGCGACCGGGATCGACCGCGTCGATCAACCGGTCGGCCAATTGCTCAGCCAGATCCTGGCGGCGGAACTGCTGTCCATAGTTCATGCGACGAGACTCTCCTCAGCATCCGCATAATCGCCACCGGCGATCGTCGCGAGCGTGGTGTCAGCCTCCTCGGTGCTGATCTTGGCGACCGCGAAGCCGACATCGACCAGCACGTAATCGCCGACCGAAACCGAATCCAACAGCTCCACCGAGACCTGCTCCTTCGAACCGGCAAAGCCGACCGTTGCGGTACCGGTTTCGTTATGGACTTCCATGACTGCTGCAGGGACTGCATTCGACATAATTTCTTCCCCCGAAAACCTAGATCCCATGTCCTTGTTTGACCAATTTGACAGGCATTTATGTAGTCATACTTAATTATTTTGCCTAAAATTCCTTAACCATTGATTCTATACCGCGACCGGCGAAATCGTACCGATTTCCGGGTACAATATTCTCACAGGAATATTGAATTATTTCTAATGCCGGCCTTACGCCTTGGCCGTCTCGCCCATCCCGCAATGCGGCGCATGGCAGGCAGTCCGGCGCGGCCGCCCAAGGCCCCGAGATGCGGTCAGGATGCCGGCCGATGCCCCTCCAGCAACGGCCTGAGGTCCCCGACCGCTTGCGCCAGGGCCTCGAGAAAGGCCCGAATGCGAGCAGTTTGTCGCAGGTCCCGATGGGTCAATGCCCACAGCCCGGTTTCGAGTGCCGGAATCGGATCACCGACCCGCCTGAGCATCGGCTCCTGGTCGCCCATGAAGCAGGGCAAGGCGGCGAGGCCCATGCCGGCCTTCGCCGCGTCCATCAGGCCGCTCACCGTGTTGGCGCGAATGGCGACCGGCGGGTCCAGATCACGCAGCCACCGGGCGGAGGCGATATGCGCCAAGCTGTCATCCGGCGCGACCCACGGGCTCTCGGCGAGCGCCTCGCCGGGATCGTCGGCCTCGACACATGCGTACACTGCCGAGGCAAGGCCGCAGAGCCGTCGGCCGATCAACGTTTCCGGTGGCGCGTTGGTCGGCCTGACCGCGATGTCGGCATCGCGCTTGCTCAGGTTCAGAAAGGCGGTGGATATCACCAGTTCCAACTCGATCTCGGGATAGCGGCGCTCGAACGGGGCGATCATCACCGGAAGCAGGAGACGCGCGACGGTGTCGGGCATGGTCACCCTGAGGGGGCCGCGGAGCTGCAGGTCCTGCCCGGTGAGCGTACGCTCCGCCGCCAGGATCTCGGCCTCCACCCGGCCGGCCGTCTCCGACAGGGCGTCGCCCGCCGGAGTCGGCACATAGCCGGCTGCCTGTCGGTCGAACAGCCTGACGCCGAGCCGGCCCTCCAGCCCGTTCAGCCGCCGGAATACCGTGGAATGGTTCACCGACAGGACGCGCGCCGCGCCGGACAGGCTGCCCTGGCGTGCCACCGCCAGGACCATGCGCAGATCATCCCACTGGATCGTGTTTTGCATTTCTGCAAAGTCTTTTTGTTGATTTATCGAATTGTGTTGCACAAAAGCAAAGCACATCTTGCAGGGCGGAACAAGCCGGCCCGTCCGGCCGGCACGACGAGGAGAGCCACAATGATCGAGACCAAGACCGCCCCCTACGCCGCCCTGCTGCTGCGCGTCTCACTGGGGCTGATGTTCATCGCCCACAGCGTCCTGCTGAAGCTGGTGGTGTTTTCCCTGCCCGGTACGGCGCAGTATTTCGGGTCGCTCGGCCTTCCGCCGGCGCTTGCCTATCTCGTGTTCGCGGCCGAGGCGGTTGGCGGTCTTGCCCTGATCCTCGGCATCCAGACCCGCTGGGTGGCCGCGGCGCTGATCCCGGTCCTGCTCGGCGCGACCTGGGTCCATGCCGGCAATGGCTGGGTCTTCAGCAATGCCGGCGGTGGCTGGGAATACCCCGCCTTCCTGATCGTTGCCTTGGTCGTCCAGATGCTGCTCGGCGACGGCGCCCACGCCCTGCGCCTCGGCCGGCCCCGCGTCGCCACGGCCTGAGCGGGGCTCTGCGGATCAAGGCGCTGATCGACGGCATCCGACACGGCGATATCGCCGACACGCCGGAGCTGCGGTCGCGCCGGACACGATGACGAAGGGGTGGGGCTCAGAGGGCGGCCCCACCTCTTCCAGCATGATCGAGACCTTGCGGCCGTTTGGCGTTGCCCCGGTTTAGAGGTCGATCATCCGGCGATCGGCGGCCGGTCCCTCACCCTCCGGCGGGCTTGTGATCGGCGTAGTCGTCCCTCAGCTTGCTCTTCAGCACCTTGCCCGTCGCCCCCAGGGGAAGCGTGTCCACGACCACCACGTCGTCGGGAATCATCCACTTGGCGACCTTGTCCTGGAAATAGCCCAGCATCGCCTCCTTTTCCGGCGCTTCGCCGGCGGGAACGATGATGAGCAGCGGGCGCTCGCCCCATTTCTCGTCGGCGATGCCGACCACCGCCGCCTGGGCCACCTGCGGATGGCTCATCGCCAGGTTCTCCAGCTCGATCGAGCTGATCCACTCGCCGCCGGACTTGATCAGATCCTTGGTGCGGTCGGTGATGCTCATATAACAATCGGCATCCAGGGTGGCGACGTCGCCGGTGCCGAACCAGCCATCGGAATCATGGGCTTCGGACCGGTCCAGCTTGTAGTAGCCGCTGCACACCCAGGGCCCCCGGACCTTGAGCTGCCCGAACGCCTCGCCGTTATGGGGCAACGGCTTGTTGTTCTCGTCGACGATCTTCATCTCGACACCGAAGATCGGCCGGCCCTGCTTGCTCAGGACCGTGTACTGCTCGTCCTCCGACCATTGTTCCATCTTCGAGCGCAGCACGTTCAGCGTGCCCAGCGGGCTCATCTCGGTCATGCCCCAGGCGTGCCGGACCTCGACGCCGTACTGCTTCTGGAAGGCCTCGATCATTGACCGCGGCGCCGCCGAGCCGCCGACCACCAGCGTCTTCAGGGTCGGCACGCTGGTGTCGGCCTCCTTCCAATGGTTCAGCAGGCCGAGCCAGACGGTCGGCACCCCGGCGGTCATGGTCACGCCTTCGCGGTTCATCAGCTCGGTCAGGCTGGCGCCGTCGAGGCCGGGACCCGGCATCACCATCTTGGTGCCGGTCAGCGGCGCCGCATAGGGCGTGCCCCAGGCGTTGACGTGGAACATCGGGACCACCGGCAGCACCGCCTCGGATTCCGCCAGCGCCATCACGTCGGGCAGCGAGATCGCATAGGAATGCAGCACCGTCGAGCGATGGCTGTACAGCACGCCCTTGGGATTGCCGGTGGTGCCGGAGGTGTAGCAGAGCGAGCTTGCGGTGTTCTCGTCGAACACCGGCCACTCGAATTCGTCGGAGTGTCCGTTGACAAGCTCCTCGTAGCAGACGGCGTTGGTCAGCTTGGTGTCCGGCATGTGCGCCTGGTCGGTCATCACCACCACCGTCTCGATGGTCGGCAGATTGCCGATCACCGCTTCGACCAACGGCAGGAAGGTCAGGTCGACGAACAGCACCCGGTCTTCCGCGTGGTTGACGATGTAGGCGCATTGCGAGGGATGCAGGCGGGGGTTGAGCGTATGGCAGATGGCGCCCATGCCGGAGACGGCGTAGTAGATCTCCAGATGGCGATGGGTGTTCCAGGCGATCGTGGCGATCCGGTCGCCCTGTTTGATTCCCAGCGCCGCCAGGGCGTTGGACAGCTGGCGCGTGCGCCGGTGGAGCTCGGCATAGGTATAGCTGTGGAACGGGCCCTCTACGGTCCGGGTGACCACGGTCTGGTCGGCGAACACTCGCGCCGCATGGTCGAGGATCGACGAGATCAACAGCGGCGTGTCCATCATCAGACCGCGCATCATTCCTCCCCCTTTTCGTCGTGGCCTTCGGCGTCGGGCGGATCGCCGACCCGGGCCGTAGCTGGTACGGCGGAAACCGTACGCTCCGGGCCGCCGTCATTTCAACCGCATCCAAGGTCGCGGGCCGGCACACCCCGCCCCACCGAGGATGGCGGCAACCCCGAATGGTTGTGGTGCGGGCGGCAAGGTACTGATAGATGGCACAGTGTCGGGCGGTGATGCGAAAAGGAATGCCTGCCGCTCTTGCCATGGTGGTGGTCAGCGACGCATACTGATGAATGCGTCTTGTCCTGTGACCCCGGAGAGCATAAACCTGCGAAGGAACAGCGCGCCCAAGGTCGACCGATAGAGCGCACTACTGACGCCGGACCGCTGACACGCCTTGAAGGCCCGTCTTGCCCGGTTTGGCGTGTTTCGTTTACCAGGCACCTTCCCGACCCGATGCGGGGGCAAAAAGGCGCCCTCTTGGAGTTTGTTTTTTAGATGATGAACCGGAGAAACTTCCAGCAGCCGGAACCCTCCCGCCGCGACGTCAGCGCCGTTGTCAAATGGTTCAACCGAGCCAAGGGATTCGGATTCGTGCAGCCCAGCGACGGCTCGCCAGACGCCTTCCTGCATGTATCCGTCCTCGAGCAGCTTGGACGCAGCGAGTTGGATGAAGGCACCACGATCACCTGCGATATCGCCGACGGGCACAAGGGGCCGCAGGTCGCCGAGATCCACAATGTCGACGAATCGACGGCCACTCCGTCTTCCGGTGGTCCGCGCGGCGCTCCGGGCGGGTTCACCGAGGAGTTCGAAGGCACCGTCAAGTTCTTCAACGTCGAGAAGGGCTTTGGCTTCATCAAGCCGGATGACGGCGGCCGTGACGTCTTCATTTCGGCCCGCACGCTCGAGCGCGCCGGCCTCAGCATGCTTGAATCCAATCAGCGGGTCCGCGTCGCCACCCGCATGGGCCTCAAGGGCCCGATGGCGGAGAGCGTCACGCTCATCTGACCGGACGCCCTGCCCGCCTATGGCCGGCGGGCAGGGTCCTCTCCCGAACCATGCCGCCCTGATCGTCAGCGGCGCGACGTCCTCCAAGCCGGGGACCGTGGGGTCTCGACCCGGTGTGATTCGACCCGCCGGCCGACCAGCCATCGCCGGCTCCGTATAACATTTTCATTACGATTCTCACGGGCTTGCGCAGGAAAATTGCGCTTACCGGTCGGTGCACAACTCCGTCGGCGCTGCGTCTGGATCGAGTCGCGCCGTGGCGGTCGCCTGTGTGATTCGTCGCACCAAGCGGAAAGGTTCATGATTCAAAAAGGGAAATCACAGCGCCGGTCATTTTTCACGATTTTGGCGATAGGGCCATCGATCGGTATTGGTGCCCCGCGGTCTGCCGGCCCGGCCGGACACTATGGTTTACAGTTCGGTAAGGCTTTGCCTGCATAGTTTTGGTTACCGCCGCGGAACGATCTGTTGATGAAACCACGACTCTTAAACTCAGCATCGGTCGCGATCCTGCTTGGCTGCGCCGCCCTCACGGGCTGCGCCAACACGCCGGGCAACGACCTTCCGCACGCAACCGAACAGACCACCAGCGGCCAGCTGGTGGATCCTGACAATTCGGTTGAGACGCTGGTGCGCATGGGCGACTTCACGATGTCGCGCGGCGAGATTCCTGCGGCGATCTCCCTGTATCGGCGGGCCCATTCGGCGGCGCCGGACCGGGCGCTCCCCCTGGAGAAGCTCGGCCGGGCCTTCGCCATGATCGGCTCGCATGACGAGGCGGCCGGCGCCTTCCGGTCGCTGCTCGAGATCGACCCGGTGAACAACATCGGCTTGCGCGGCCTCGGCAACTCCTATCTGGCCCTCAACGATCCGGACCTGGCGCTGCCCAATCTGGAGGCCGCGGTTGCGGTGAGCGAGGATGCGGCCGGGCTGAGCAGCCTCGGCGTCGCCCTCGACATGCTCGGCCGGCACGACGAAGCCCAGGACGCCTACGAGCGGGCCCTGCGGATGGCGCCGGGCGATCTCGACGTGGCCACCAACCTGGCGATCTCGCTCTCCCTCAGCGACCGCCATGACGAAGCGGTCGAGCTGATGCGGCGCACCGCCGCCTCGCCGACCGCCACCGTCCGGCACCGGCAGAACCTGGCCCTGGTGTATGGGCTGGCCAACCGCACCGAAGACGCCCGTGCCGTGGCGCGGCTCGACATGGACGAGCTCTCCGTCGAGCGCAGCCTCGCCTATTACGCCATGCTGCAGCGGATCGAGGACAGCCGCCGGCGGGCCGCCGCGATCGGCGACAGCAGCGGTGCCCGGATCGTTCCGTAGGCCTCTTCACAGATCCCGGTACAATTGCGGGGCGCAGCCGTAGGGCGCGCCCCGAATTGATTCTCGGTCCTCCCGGCCCGGCATGGGAACACCCGCTCCGGCCTGGCCATCCTGATCCTTCGACAGGCTCAGGATGAGGGTTCCTGAAACGGGCTCATGCCCTCAGCACCCTCATCCTGAGCCTGTCGAAGGATGGTTACGCCGGTTCAGAGGAAACGCGCCGGAGCCCGACGCAGCCGCGTCCGGGCAGCCTAGAACGCCTTGATGATGTTGTCCGCGACGCTCAGCATCGCCGGCCCCAGCAGGATGATGAAGAGCGGCGGCAGGATGAACAGGATCATCGGCACCGTCAGCATGGCCGGCAGCTTGTGCGCCTTCTCCTCGGCCTTCATCAGCCGCTCGTGCCGCATTTCCGCCGACAGCACGCGCAGCGACTGGGCCAGCGGCGTGCCGTATTTCTCGGTCTGGCCCAGCGTGTTCACCAGTGCGCGGATGCCGGGCAGGTTGGTACGGGCATTCAGGTTTTGCAGCGCCTGGGTGCGCTCCGGCATGAAGCCGAGCTCGACCGAGGTCAGGGCCATCTCGTCGGCGAACTCCGGCGAGGACTTGCCGAACTCCTGGGACAGGCGCTGCATGCTGGCATCCAGGCTGAGGCCCGCCTCGGCGCAGATCACCATGAGATCGAGCCCGTCCGGCAAGGCCTTCTGCAACAGCTCCTTGCGCTTGGAACCGGCATTCTTCACGAAGATGTCCGGCAGATAGGCGCAGAACAGCACGATGCCGGCGCTGAACAGGATGTGCTTGGCGCCGAACTCGCCCTGCAGCTGGCCGAACAGCAGGAAGAAACCGACCAGGCCCGCCGCCGCGAGCGGCAGCGTCGCCTTGGCGAACAGGTAGGCGACCATGGCGTCATGCGACCGCCAGCCGGCCTGGGCCAGCTTCTTGGAGATCCCGTCGGCGTGTTTGCTGCGCAGCAGGTTGAGCCGCGTGACCACGTCGCGCATGAAGCCGACGGCCTTTTCGTTCGACTTCTTGTCGCGGCCGGAGGTGGCGGCCTCCTTCAGCTTCAACCGGCGCTCGGCCAGTTCCTTCGCCTTGGCCGCCATCGGATCGCGATGCATGAACGCGTTCCAGACCGCGAGCACGGCCAGCACCGCCGAGGCGAAGGCGCTCAGCAGGATCAGCGTTTCCGGTGGCAGCGGAAGATTGTCCATCGGTCAGATCTCGAAGCGGATCATCTTCGCCATGACGGCAAAGCCGACCGCCATCCAGGTGCCTCCGACCGACAGCATGACGACGCCGCGCGGGTCGGTCCAAAGCGTCGAGATGTAGCCCGGGTTCACCAGGTACAGGATGCCCATCATGATGAACGGCAGGGCGCCGATCAGCAGGGCGCTGAACCGGGCCTCGGCCGACAGCGCCCTGACCTTCAGCTTGGCGGCGCGGCGCTTGCGCAGGATGTCGGACAGGTTCTCCAGGGTCTCGCCGAGATTGCCGCCGGTCTCGCGCTGGACCGAGATGCAGACCACGAAGAAGCGGAACTCCGGCACGCCGATCCGATCGGCACAGCGCCACAGCGCTTCCTCCATCTGTCGGCCGACCTGCAGGTCGGAGACGATGCGGCGGAACTCGACCCCGATCGGGTCCTCCATCTCCGAGCCGACCGTCTTGATGGTCTCGGACACCGGCAGGCCGGATTTCAGGCCGCGGACCATCAGGTCCATCGATTCCGGGAACTTGCCGAGGAATTTCTGGCGCCGGGCCGCAACCAGCCGGCCCAGCACGATGTGCGGGATGCCGAGACCGCCGGCGAAGCCGAACAGGATGCTCGCGACCATCGGCAGGCCGACCAGCTTGGTGACGAAGAAGGTGACCACCGCGGCCACCACCAGGCAGGCGAGGAAATACTGGTTGAGCGTGACGTCGATGCCCGACTGGCTGATCCGCGCCCGCAGCAGGTCCGGGTTCGGCAGCACCTTGCGGACGAACTTGTCGAAGCCCTTGGCGTTGCGACCGTCGTCGACGATCTTGACGCCGCTCTCATCCTTCTTCTTGTCCTCATCCGCCTTGGCGCGCTTGGCCACCGCGTCCATGCGCTTGGCCTTGGCGAGCTGGCCGTCGCCGGTCACCTGCATGACGGCGCCGCCGATCAGGATGACGAACAGCATGGCTCCGGCGCCGACGATATAAATCAACATGGCGCTCTCCCGCCGGCCCCGGCTACACGACCTCGAGCAGGGCCTGGTCGAGTCCGTGATACTCGGCCCGCGGAGTGAAGTGCGGCCGCACGCCGGCCGGCTTGAACACGCCGGTCAGCTTGCCGTTCTCGTCCTCGCCGGTGAACTCGAAGTTGAACAGCTCCTGGGTGACGACCACGTCGCCTTCCATGCCGATCACCTCGGTCACGCTGGTCACCCGGCGCACGCCGTCGCGCATGCGGCTGACCTGAACGATCATGTCGACAGCGCTGGCGATCTGGGTCCTGACGGCCTTGGCCGGCAGGTTGATGCCGGCCATGCCGACCATGTTCTCCAGGCGGACCAAGGCATCGCGCGGCTTGTTGGCGTGGATCGTGCCCATCGAGCCTTCGTGACCGGTGTTCATGGCCTGAAGCAGATCGACCGCCTCCTGGCCACGCACCTCACCGACGATGATCCGGTCCGGACGCATACGCAGGGAGTTCTTCACCAGGTCGCGGATGGTGATCTCGCCCTTGCCCTCCAGGTTGGCCGGCCGGGTCTCCAGCCGGACGACATGCGGCTGTTGCAGCTGCAGTTCGGCCGCGTCCTCGATGGTGACGATGCGGTCGCCATGGTCGATCATCTGCGACAGGGCGTTGAGCAGCGTCGTCTTACCGGAACCGGTACCGCCGGAGACCAGCATGTTGAGCTGCGAGCGGGCGGCGATCTTCAGGAGCACCGCCATCTCCGCGGAGATGTTCGCCTGCTCGGCCATCTTGTCGAGGGTGATCTTCTTCTTGGAAAACTTACGAATCGACAGCGAGGGGCCGTCGATCGCCAGCGGCGGGCCGATGGCGTTGACACGCGAGCCGTCCGGCAGACGCGCGTCGCAGATCGGGTTGGTTTCGTCGATGCGGCGGCCGATCCGGGTGACGATCCGGGTCGCCACGTTCATCACATGGGCGTCGTCCTGGAACACCACGTCGGTCAGGGTCAGCTTGCCGCCCTTTTCCACATAGACCTGCTTCGGGCCGTTGACCATGATGTCGGTCACCGCCTCGTCCGCCAGCAGCGGCTCCAGCGGGCCGAAGCCGATCATGTCGTCGACCAGCGAGCGGACCAGCTCGGCGTGTTCCTTGCGGTTGAGATGGATGCCCAGCTCGTCGCGGATCTCCGCGACGACGCCGTCCAGCTCGCCGACCAGGGTTTCTGGCTCGAGATTCGAGGCCGAGGCGACGTCGATCCGCTCCAGCAGGATCGGCTTCACCTTCAACTTGGCATCGGTGACCGAGAGCTGCCCCGGCGTCTGTTGGCGCGCCGCCTGCGCCTCGGCCTGGGCCGGGCTGGCGCTGGCCTCGGCGACCGCGCCGCCGCCATTGGTGGTCGTGACCAGGTCGTTGACCAGGGTCGCCACCAGGGAGCGCTGCTCCAGCAGGTCCGGGGCGTCCGGCTCCAGGTCCAGCACCTCCATGACGATGTCGCTCACCTGGTGGGCGATCTCCTGGCGCGGCAGGCGTTTGACCGCCTCCGGCTGGAGCCGCTTCTTCACCATCGGCTGCAGCATCTCGTAGAACCGTGCCAGGCGATTGTTGTCGCCGCCGACAACGTCGCGACCGCCGGCTGCGTCCGGTACCGCCCCTTCAACGGGTACCGGCTTCAGCGACATCTTGTCCGCTCCACTCGAGTCCATGGATTACCCCTACCGTTTGAAACTGAACCAGGACCGTCTCGACTTCTTATCGTCGGAGATCCCCCCCATGAGCCTGGACAGCCCGTTCATCGATTCCGCGATGCGCCCGCGATTGACCCCGGCCGCCAGCGGCTTGCCATTGATCGCGGCCTTGGCGGCCTTCGGATCCTCCGGAAGGATGAAATCGATCTTCGCGCCCAGGCTCTTCTCGAATTCGTTCGGCGCCAGCTCGTTGGACTTGGCCAGTCCGACCCGGTTGGCGACGATGCACAGCTGCGCCTCCGGCGCCAGCGTCTCCAGGCTGGTGCGGATGCGCAGGGAGTCGCGCAGTCCGGCCAGCGACAGGTCGGTCACCAGCCCGACCGCGTGGGCGGTCTGCAGCACCGACGAGCAGGTCGCCACCAGGTGCCGCGGCATGTCGATGATGACCACGTCGAAGATGCGCTTCAGCTCGGAGATCAGCCGGTCGACCGAGGCGGCCTGAACCTGTACCTCCTGGTCCAGGGCCTCCTCGCCGCTCAGCACGTAGAGATTGTCGCCGCAGCTCACCATGGCGCTGGCGACGAACAGGGAGTCGATCCGATCCGGCTGCTCCAGCGCGCTGCGCAGGCCGCTGCCGGGATCGAGATCGAGACTGAGCGAAGCGGTGCCGAACTGCAGGTCGAGATCGACCAGCCCGACCTGCTTCTTGTACCGGTTGGCGATCTGCCAGGCGAGACCGACCGCGACCGCGCTGCCGCCGACGCCGCCATGGGCGCCGACCACCACCGACAGCAGGCCGTTGGCGGCCTGGTCGGTCATGCCGTCGCGCTGGTTGGCGGTCAGCATGGTCCGGCGCAGCTCCTGGCCGGAGATCGGCTTGACCATGTAGTCGGTGACGCCGGCCGAGACCAGGGCGCGGAACAGGCTCACATCGTTGTCCGGGCCGATCGCCAGCAGCGTCGTGGCCGGTCCGCACATCTCGCCGAGGGCGGCGATCTCGGACACCGGCGACGACGAGCCGGAGATGTCGACGATCAGCAGCGCCGGAGCCGGGTTGCCGCGCAGCATCGTCAGCGCCTGCTCGATGCCGCCTTCGTTGACCTCGACACCTTTGCGGCCGCCGGGGACCACGCGGCTGATGGTCTCCAGCGTCTCCGCGTCGGTGGCGAACGCCATCACCGGCGGCGCTTTGCTGCCGACCGCGGCGATGCCTTCTGAGAGTTCGGATACTGCGCTCATGTCACTGCGAGAATGGGCTGAGGTTGGCCGTCGTGCCGGTCCGGTAGCGGGTCACCGCCCGCACCGCCGTCACGCCGTCGGTTGGGCCGGCCTCTCGGCCGACCAGGAGATCGTTCGGGTCCTCGACCATGTTCGCCAGATTGGTCGCGTTGGCGCATCCCGGCGGCGGCGTCAGCACGCCCTCGTTGAAATGCCGGGTGCCGCCGCGCAGGCAGGCGGTCGCAAGATAATGGGTGCGGGTCACCGACACGGTGACCTGGTCGAAGCCGACATTGCCCTCGGCCATGGTCAGCGATCGGATGCCCATATTCGCCAGCGTGTTGGCCACCGCGTTCTCGCGGGCCAGGGCGAAGGGGCCGGAGGCGATGACGGTCAGGGCATCGTCGCTGGTGATCCCGATCTGCGAGATGAAGGATCGCAGATTGGCCTGGGCGATCGGATCCAGCGTCGCGCTGCCCGGCAGGAAGGTGATGTCATGGTTGATCCGCACCGTGTCCACCCGATACGGGTCCATGGTCGGCGCCGATCGGGCTTCGGTATGGAACGGAAAGGTCGGATAGGTGCAGGCGCCCAGCAGGCCGAATGCCATCACGACGAGCGAGGCGCGCAGGGCCGACAGAGTGGTTCGAAGCATTTCGCGGCACCTCACTTCAGGATAAAGCCGGCCGAGCCGACGGCCCCGGCTATGGGTGAACCGGCCAGCACCGAGGCGGCGCCGGGCCCGGCCAGTTGCGCTTCCGGCACCTGGGCCACCGGCGCGACCAGTCGGTCGGTCGGATAGGAGATCCGGTCTGCGGTGACCGGCTGCACCAGATACGGCGTGACCGAGATCACCAGTTCGGTGTCGGTGTCGTTGAAATCCCGCCGCCGGAACATCGGTCCCAGGATCGGCAGATCGGACAGGAACGGGGTCAGATCCTGGGCATCGCGGGTCGTCGACTGGAACATGCCGGCGATCACGAAGCTCTGGCCGCTGCCCAGCTCCACCGTGGTCTCGACCCGCCGGGTCGTCAGGCCCGGGATCGAGAAGCCGTTGAGCAGGATGCCGCCGGCGTTGGACAGCTCGCTCACCTCGGGACGGACATGCAGGCTGATGCGGCCGTCATCCAGCACCGTCGGCGTGAAGGCGAGCGACACGCCGAAGGGCTGGAAGCTGATGCTGATGCCGCCGTCGCCATCGGTGGCGGCGACCGGGAACTCACCGCCGGCCAGGAAGCTCGCCGTCTCGCCGGACAGGGCGGTCAGGTTCGGCTCGGCCAGGATGTGCACCAGGTTCTCGCTGATCAGCGCGTCGATCAGGGTGTTGAACGAGAAGTTGCTCGACTGGTAGCCACCGAGCAGAGCGGCCTGTCCGTTGACCGGGACCACGCCGCCGAAACCCGGATTGGTGAGGAAGTTGCCGGTGGCGAAATCAAGGAAGAAGTTGCCGCTGGAGGCGATCGACTCCCAGTTGATGCCGATGTTGCGCACCGCCGAGCGGGAGACTTCCGCGATCCGGACCTGCAGGTTGACCTGCTGCGACCCGGTGACCTGCGCCTGGTTGACGATGCGGCCGGTGCCGTCGACCGGCAGCAGGCCGGTGGCCAGCTCCTCGGCATCGGCGAGATCCTCGGCCGAGACCGCCTCGCCCTGGATCACCACCGTCCGCCCGGCCGACGTCACCTCGAGATTGGCGTCCGGCGAGGTCTCCTGGATGTTGCGGTTGATCGACGCGACGCCGATGCCGACCACCACATCCATGTCGGCGACGACGATGTTGTCGGACCCGACCGCGTAGAGATTGGTCTCGCCGGGCTGCCGGCCGAACAGGTAGATGAGCTGCGGCGACATGACCTGGACGTCGGCGATCTCCGGATCCGCCAGATAGACCGTGGTGGCCGGGTTCTCGAGCCGGATCAGCTGGCCTTTGCCAATGCCGATATCGACCTGGGTTATATCGCCGGCCAGGATACCCTGCTGGGCGTTGGCGGGGCTCGCGGTGAGGACCGCCACGACCGCGAAGGACATGCAGCACAGAAGCCGCCTGGAAAGCTGGAACATCTCGGTTCTCATCCTTCGTACGTCAGGGGTCAATTGCCACGGATGACGACGACCGATCCGCCGCCGCCGCCGCCGCCGATCAGGACGGAGATGTCCCGGGTGGCGGTGAATGTCTGCTCGCGGCGACGAACCGAATGCTCGTCTTCCGTTTCGATGTCGGTTCCCCCCAACGTCTGGCCCACCGCGTTCTCCACGGTAACGGATGACGGCGGCGGCGCGGCCCCATCGGCCACCGCGACGTCCTCGGGCGCCTCGCCCGGATAGACGGTTGGTATCTTGCCGACGTCCTCCGCCGCGATGACCTCCGGCTTCTCGGACATCGTGGTGTCGGCCTCGGCCATCAATTCGGTTTCGCCGGCCGCCTGCTCGGTCTGATCGCCCTGATCCGCGACCGCGGGCTTGGGCGCCTCGCCTTCCTCAGGCTGCAGGCTGCGCAGCGCCAGGGTCATCGTCCCCATCTGCTGCATCAAGGTGAACGCCTCGACCTCGCGCGGCGTCACCTGCAGCGTCGCCGTTGCGCCAAGCCGGGTGGCACCTTCCGGGTTGGACAGGGCCTGGTCGATCGCCAGGACCTTCATGTCGAAGAAGACGGTCTCGGTGACGGTGCCGACGCCCGTGTCATGGGTCAGCAAGACGTCGACGCGATCGCCCGGCAGGATGAATCCCGCGGACGCGCGGATCGCGCTGATCGGCACGGAGACGGCGCGCATCCCGGGGTCCAGGACGGCGGCCAGGAATCCCTGCTGACCGGGCTTGGCGACCTTGAAGTCGGTGATCGGCTCGCCGGCCGCGATCGGATAGCGGACGACGGCGCCGAAGAACTCGGTGTTGTTGCGCCGGCCCTGGACGATGTAGGCCGGAGGCACATCCTCGGTCGGCCAACCCTGCCAGCGGAACGATTCCGGCCCGAGCAGCATGCCCGGTTGCAGATTGCCCTGAGCGACGAGCACGAAGAGGTCCGGAACGACCTCCACCTCGACGACTCCGGGAACCGGGGCCGGCTGCCTCTGTCCCTCGATCCACTGCTTGGCGAAGATGACCGTGCCGACGCCGATTACCAGCGCCAGACCCAGTAGCACAACGACCCGCACAGCCATTTATGACCTCCTGTCCTGCCTAGCCGGTCCACAAGCCGACTGCGACGACGCCTCCGCCTATTGCGATGGCGACCCCATAGGGGATTTTCGATTTGACCACGGAACTTAAGAACGGGCCGTTAACTTCACCGCCACGGGCAAGAACGGCCCGGCGCCGCATGGCTTCCGACAAGATCGCGCCGGTGGCCATGACGCCGCCGGCAAGGGTCGTCACCAGCAGCATCGGCACCATCAGCTCGACGCCGGCCCACAACGTGATGGCGGCCAGCATCTTGGCGTCGCCGCCACCGATCCAGCCGCGATCGAAGGCTATGAAGCCGGCGATCAGCATGCCGACGGCCATCGCAATCGGAATCAGGACCTGATCCAGCGACAGCCCGCCGGCAAAAACCCAGAGAGGATAGAGCGCGACGATTCCGATCGAGATCCGGTTGGGAATCTTCATGGTCAGCGCGTCGCTGACCAGCGCCCAGCACAGCAATCCGGCGAAGCACAGGATCACGATGTGACCGGTAAACACCGCTGTCATTGCTGTGGGCCTTCAAAAGGGGTGAATGGGGGTCAAAAACAAAGAAGGGCGGGCGACAAGCGCCGCGCCGCCCTTCTCCGAAAGGTACTCAGTCCGGGCCCGCGAGCGAGCCCGAACCGATCTTGCTGCTGACCTTAGGTGCTCTTGGCACTGGTAGCGGCACTCTCCAGGGCGTCCTTCACGACGTTGAAGATGTTCTTCAACGCGTTACCCATGAGAGTCAGAGCCGCGATAGCAGCAACGGACACGAGCGCGGCGATCAGGCCATATTCAATAGCCGTGGCGCCGGACTCATCGCCCAAGAAGCTCTGAAACTTCGTAAGCATTGCAATGTACTCCTGGCTAGCGGTTCATAACCTACGGCGCCAGTTTGTCCGTCAAACATGAATGATTCGTTAATCGTTTGTGCAACTGTTGTTGGTGATTTCTACCACTCTTTCAGCAACTTGGTTAATTTTTTCGCTAGATATTTTAACATCTGAGAATTTCATTTCCAATCTTTTGCAATTTGTCTCATCACCGCGAGACAATTCATTTGCGCCTTGAGCGGAAAATCTTCGGCGTGACAGCCCCGTTAACCAGACAATGCTTTGCTTGACAGGAACTGCTCCTCCCAGTTTTGCGCCGCCGCGGCACGACTTCCACAAATCGTTGATTTGACGAAGCAATCGGGTGCTGCCGTAAACCAATTTATTTCGGATTCGAGCGGGATTTGCGACGAAACGGATGAAATAATCGGACCTATGCCGGATCGGATTGTCCTGGCTCCTCCCCTCTCTCCCTCCTCATTTCATTGCGCCGCAATGGCGTATAGCCGGAAATGACGAGCGAGGTGCGCAGGCAGCGTTACCTCACGCAGGAATCCGGGCACGGCGCCCGTTGTCAGAGCATTGTAGAAGCCGGTCGGATTGCCGGCCGCGCCGCCATAGAACTGTCCTTCGAGCGGCCAGTCCGGACAGACGAGCACCAACTCCACCCGGCTGTTCCGCATCAACCGCTCCGCCTGTCCGGCGCTTTCGGCGGTCATGACCTGGTAGGTGGCGGTGAAGCCGGGCTGGAACCGGTGGTTCGGGATCGAATAGACGGAATGGGGCGTCCGATACAGCAGCTCGGGCCCAAAGTCGACAAACGCCATCAGCCGCCGGGGCTGTCTGCCGAGCCCGTCCGGGTCGGCGAGGAAGCCGGCCAGCGACGACAGAGGGCATGATCCACCGTCGATCGCGACGCCGTCGCCGGGCTCCGCCGCGGCCTGCTGCATGGCACCGGCTACCGCCGCCGGGCCGAAGATCCACACGCAGGCCAAAGACACCAGAAGGGCGCGCGGCAGGGCTAGCATCCATTCCGGCAGTTTCAGACGGCCGACCCGGTCCAGCGCCAAGCCGACGGCACAGGCATAGGGTATGACCGCCGCCGCCTCCGCATAGGCGACCCAGCGGACTTGCAGACAGGACAGCGGGAAGAATATGGCCACGATCGCCGTCAGGACGATCCAGCCGGGCCGCTGTGCAGCCGAACTCCTGACGACCCTCCACACGAGGAAGGGGATCGCCAGGATCGCGGCGCCCAACCATAGAAACAGGCTGCCGATCGCCGTCAGCGTGCCGTCGCCGGTCAGTTCGGACCAGCGCAGGATCGGCTGGATCTCCTCGATATTGACCAGCCGGACCGTCCGGTAGAGCGGGTCGACCCGCGACAACGGGCTTTCGAAGAATCCCGGCAGCGCCAGCCATAAGACAGCAAGCGCCGCGACGCTGAGCACACCGGCAGAGGCAACGCGACCCGGCCAGCCCGACAATGGTGAAATTCGCTGCTGGCCCAGGTAGAGCGCCGCCCAGAAGCCGAGATTCACTGCGAACAGGCCGAGATGGGCAATCGAGGTCTGGTCGAACTCCACTGCGCCCAGCCGGGCCAAACCGCGCTCCACAACCAACGCCACCAGCAGCGTTGCCGCCAGCGCGCCGGCATGCAGGACCATGGCCCGGGGCACGCGTCGGAAGCCGAGAATCCAGGCAACGCCGGGCGCGGCGATGCCGGCAACGACAAACAGCAGGGTCTCGACACTGACCCACAGCGCCAGCCCCGCCACCGCCCCCGCCAGCAGCGCGCTTCGCGGCCGATCCGGCTCCATCAGCAGCCGGATCGTCAGCCCGAGATAGAGGATGAAGAGAAGGATCAATAGGCAATTGTGATCCGGCCGCCCGACCAGGAAGGTCACCAAGATCGCCGGTTGGGTGACGAACAACACGCCCACCAGCCACAGCCAGTCGCGCCGGACCAGGGGTTGCGCCGCCCAGACCAGCGCGATCAGCGCCGGCAGCAGCATGACCGGCCCGATCACCACGCCCCACCAATGCAGCCCGCTCTCGAACCCGACGACCGGCGCGGCGAGCGCCGCGCCGACCAGAAGCAGCACATCCATCGGGCGGGTCCAATGCTGGACGTGGCCCTCCGGCGCACCGATCCGGGGATAGACCGGATCGAACCATGCGCCGGTGTCCCACAGGTGCTGCACCCGGTTGAGCCGCATATAGGCGTCGGGATCGGCCAGGCTGCCGTCGAAGAACGGCGCCACGTCGCCGAACACGAGGGCGATCTGGATGACGAGGAAGACCGCGAAGGCCTTCACCGGCTCCCAACTGGCGCCGGCGGTCACGACATGGGGCGGCCGGCCGCCTTGGGATTCGGTCAGTGCTGTCATCAATCCGCGATGCCCGTGATATGCCCGGTCCGCAAGGCGCGGGCGCGATCAGACTCCGGCAATTGACTTAAAGGTTTCTTAGCGAAGCCCCTGAAAACTGACGGCTTTGCGGCATCGACGGTACCCGGGCCCCGTGACCAAGCTGATCATCCAGATCCCCTGCTTCAACGAGGCGGAGACCCTCGGAATCACCTTGGCGGAGTTGCCCCGGGAGATGCCGGGCATCGACACGGTCGAATGGCTGATCATCGATGACGGCTGCACCGACGCGACGGTCGACGTGGCGCTGGAGAACGGCGTCGACCACATCGTCCGGCTGAACGGCCATCAGGGCCTTGCGCGGGGCTTCGTCGCCGGGCTCGAGGCCGGCCTCGCCGCCGGGGCGGACATCATCGTCAATACCGATGCGGACAACCAATACTGCGCCGCCGACATCCCGGCACTCATCGCGCCGGTGCTGCGGGGCGAGGCCGACATCGTGGTCGGCGCGCGGCCGATCTCCCAGACGGCGCATTTCTCGCCGGCCAAGAAGCTGCTGCAGAAGCTGGGCAGCGCGGTGGTCCGGATCGCCAGCAACACCGATGTGCGCGACGCGCCGAGCGGGTTCCGGGCGATGAGCCGCCAGGCCGCCATGCGCCTGCACGTGTTCGGCGACTACACCTACACCATCGAGACCATCATCCAGGCCGGCCAGAAGGGCATGCGGATCACCTCGGTCCCGATCCGCACCAATGGCGATCTCAGGCCCTCGCGGCTGATCAAGAGCATCCCGCGCTATGTGGCGCGGTCGGTCAGCACCATCTGCCGCATCTTCGTCACCTATCGGCCGCTGCGCCTGTTCCTGCCACTGGCCGCCGCGATCTTCCTCGCCGGCCTCGGCCTCGGCGCGCGCTACCTGTATCTCCGCTTCATCGGCCAGGGCTCCGGCCATATCCAATCGGTGATCCTGGCCGGCACCCTGCTGGGCACCGGCGTCTTCGTGTTCCTGATCGGGGTGATCGCCGATCTGATCTCGACCAACCGCAAGCTGCTCGAGCAGATCGACTGGAAGATCAAGCAGCTCCAGGAGGCGGTGCAGGACCGGCCGGCCCCGCCGGAGCCGCAGGTGGTCCTCGACCAACGCCGCCTCGCCGGGGAACTCGGCGACGGCCGCCGGCGCCGCAGCGACGGCACCGGCCCATGAGCGTGGACGAGACGGGGCTGGAGCCTGCCATTCCGGTCGGCAACCACTACCCGAAATATCAGACCCGGAACCCGATCGCCCGCTGGCTGGTCAACGGATTTCTGGAGTCCTTCCGGGCGCTTAGCCGCGCCACCGAGGCCCGCGCGGTGTTGGAGGTCGGCTGCGGCGAAGGCCATCTGAGCGCCATCCTGGCGCGCGACGGGCGCGCCGTGCGCGGCATCGACATCTCGCCTTCGGTGATCGCGCAGGCCCGCGCGCAGCCGGACAACCAGGCCCACGGCGCCCGTTTCGAGGTCGGTAGCGTATACGAGCTCCGTCCCGAGGCCGACGCAGCCGAACTGGTGGTCTGCTGCGAGGTGCTGGAGCATCTCGAGCAGCCGGACAAGGCCCTGTCCATACTCGCCCGGCTGGCCCGTCCGCATCTTCTGGTCAGCGTGCCGCGCGAGCCGCTCTGGCGGGTCCTGAACATGGCCCGGGGCCGCTATCTCCGCGATCTCGGCAACACGCCGGGCCACATCCAGCACTGGTCGCAGCGGCAGTTCCTGGACCTGCTCGCGCGGCATGTCGACGTTGTGGAGGTGCGGGCGCCCCTGCCCTGGACAATGGCGCTGTGTCGCGCACGAATGCAAGACGATGACTCGGCAAACCCTCGCTAGGCTGGGCCGGGTCGCCGGCTACGGCATCGTGCTCGCGGCCTGCGTCTTTGTGGTCTCGCGGATCATCGACAGCGGCATCGGCGCGGCAATCGTCCGCCACGGCACGGTGCTGCTGGCCACGGTGGCAGCCGGCAGCGTCCTGTATGCCAGCGCCGGGCTGCTGCTGGCGGCGGCCTGGATCCGGCTGCTCGGCTGGTGCGGGCAGTCGCCGCCCTCGGCCCGGTCCGGCGTGGCGATCTACGCCCGCACCCAGATTGCCAAATACCTGCCCGGCAACGTGTTCCATCTCCTCGGCCGCCATCTCGCCGGCCGCAGTGCGGGGCTCGGCCATACGCCCATGGTGTGCGCGGCGTGGTTCGAATCGGTGACGCTGGTCTCCGCGGCCGCCGTGCTGTCGCTGGTCGGCCTGGCGACCTGGGGCTCGTTCGGCACACCTCGGCTCCTGCCGCTCCTGGCCACCGCCCTGGCCTTCGCGTTGATCGCACCCTTCGCCATGGCGACCCTCCTGCCGCTGATCAGCCGGCTGACGGGCCAGCGGATGCCGGCCGAGAGGGTCGCCGGCCTGGGCACCGGGATCGTCGTGCCGTACCTGCTCTATGTCGCATTCTTCTCAGCCGCCGGCGCGATCCTCTGGCTGCAGGCCTTCGGGCTTGGAGAGACCGGACCGACGCTGCTGCCGGCGGTCGTGTCCATCGCGGCCGGGGCCTGGATCCTCGGGTTCCTCACACCCGGTGCCGCCGCCGGACTCGGCGTGCGCGAGGCGTTGCTGATCGCAGGGCTTTCAGACGGCCTGGGGCTCGAGAACGCCGCCCTGGTCGCGCTCGCCTTCCGTGCCACGACGCTGATCGGCGACACATTGTTCTTCCTGGGCGGGCTGGCCTTGGCGGGGGGCCTGCCGGCCCGGTCGCCGGAAGCCGAGCCGGGCAGCTGAGACCATGCCGTCGGACCATCCAGTCGATGCAGCCCCCGGGCCGGACGCGGGAACCGTCCTCTCCGTCACCCGTCCGCAGGCCTATCTCGCCGGGACCGCGGTCCTGTTCGTGCTGGGATTCGCCTGGGCGATCCGCGACCTCTACATGGACGATGCCTATATCGGCTTCCAGTACCTGCGGTCGTTGATGGATGGGCACGGTTTCGTGTTCTTTCCCGGCCAGCCGCCGGTCGAGGGGGTGACCAATATCGGCTGGCAGATCGCCCTGGCGCCGGTCGCCCTGTTGGTCGGGGCGCCGGTGGCCGCGAAGGTGCTCGGCCTCGCCCTCACACTCGCGGCGCTGCGTCTGCTGGCGATGGTCGGGACCACCGCCTGCGATGCCGAGGCGGACGGCCGACGGAGCGCCATGGTCTGGCTGGTCCCGGTGCTGCTGCTCGCCACCAGCTTCGATTTCCTCTATTTCGCGTTCGCCGGCATGGAAACGGCGCTGCTGGCGGTGCTGCTGCTGGCCATGGCCGTGGTGGCGCGGCGATCGCCCACCG
>JAAUYH010059282.1_pt1 | contig 37039 bp, 34 predicted proteins | sample 7278061 | NCBI WGS metagenome assembly JAAUYH01 (sample SAMN14350203, study PRJNA611818) | marine sediment metagenome | isolation source: surface marine sediment (0.6m) | place: French Polynesia: Moorea | collected 2018-08 | reverse complement strand
GCTTAGGCGGACGGCTCTATTGCGAATCTCTGGGGAATCTCTTTCTGCTTCATTTATTGAGGAACTACTGCCATCAGCCGCCAAAATTTCGCCGGTACGCTACTGGGTTGGGGGATAAACGACTCAAGCGAGTGTTGGCCTATATCGACGCCCATTTGCCGGAAAATATTGGGCTGCAGGAATTAGCGGTAGTCGCCGACCTCAGTCAATGTCATTTCTCTGAAATGTTCAAGCAATCTCTCGGGGTTCCCCCCTATCGCTATGTATTGCTGCAACGGATTGAGCGGGCTAAACGATATCTTCAGCAAGGCAATCTGCCCATCAACGAAATTGCTCTTCTCTGTGGCTTTGCCGACCAAAGCCATTTAACCAAGCACTTTAAGAAATCGGTGGGCATGACTCCGAGAGCTTTTCGCCAGCGTTAAAGTTAGCGAGACCTTGGAGGTAAATGATGCATCATTCGCGCTCAGACAGGTATATTAGTGAGTGCAGCGCAATTCGATGTCACAAAAATATCATCCAGATCCGTAAGGGGGGCGCCGCCTATGTCTTTGCACTTTGACGCTACTGCAACTGAAGAGCGGGTTGAGCAGTTTTGGCGACTGTCCGCTAGTTTTGGCATGGAGCGCAATGCTTATCACAATTATCTGAATGAGATTGTGCGCGATCGCTATTCCCTGATTAAGGGCCTTCAACTGCTGCGGGACGAATTGCAGTTTGCGGAGATCAGCCCTGCAGATATGCAAAACTGCGGCGCCGACATGAGTTTGCCCAGCGTTGTGACGACGTTGGCTTACACGAACTGCGGCGATCGCATCCATCAGGGCGAAGCGACGAAGCGCTACCGCGATGTGGTCGCCTCCCGGTTCGCCACCCTTTCGGAAATCGGCGAACTGAAACTGGAAGCCTTTTTCCCAGCTGGGGGCGGCACCGATAATGGCGCCACTCTAGCCCACGTAACAGTGGCCCATGAGTTAGATGAGGACTTGAAGCATCGGCTCTATTCGGGGAATCCCCAGTCTATTTCGCTGGTGGCGATCGATCTCAAAACCCATGTGGGGCGGTTACGTGAGGAGAGTCAGGAAGAGGGGCGATATGATTATATTTACGGCAAAACGCGCGAATCCCCTTGGCGTCAGCCCCGGGCGGCCTGTGGCGCGATCGTCGGCGCGCTGACCCATTTTCAGCCGGACAATTTGATTCACCGTCGCATTCGCAGTGACTTTGGGGAGCGGAATTTTCAGTTCCTCTCCAGCAATCAAATTGTGACCGATGAAGGGGTAGATATCACGATGGCGGTGGCGGCGAACATCGTGGCGATTCGCGGTATTCGCAACACGGCGATGGCCCTATGCCAGGAAATGGACGAACGAGGCCTGGCGCATCTAACAGCAAGCACAACGGTCAACCGCCCTTCCCGCGATGACCTGGTGATTTATCTCGCCCGGGCGACGGTCTTTAATGGCATGGTGAGGATTCAGAGTATGGGAACGGAGGCTAAACGCTATCGCGGCAAGCTGGTGAAATATGCGGGAGAACAGCGGCTGCAGTTACGCTATGACGATTGGGACAGTAATAATTTACCGATTGAAGAGATCCCCTACAAGATTCGGTCTTCGGGGTTATGAAACAGCTTTCGTGAGACGATCAAAGGCAACGGGGGAAATCCATTTGGGTTAACGACTGAGCTAACCGGATACAAATACGCCTCGCATTTCGCTGATCACACTAGAAGTTCCAGTTCAGCAGTTTGTTATGCTGCTACCAGCATGATGCTTGAACAGATACTGAAATGGCACTGCGAAAAGTAACCCAACTACCCATAATGCAAACAGAATTGTCAAAAATAGTAGTCCTGACTCTCGATTGCCACTCACAATCGAAGGTACTGCTACAACTGTTAGCCAGGTTGATTTGTATATGAGTTGAATAAGGAAGATAACGCTAAACTTAATGGGCTGAAAAAGACCGAGTACTGACGTAGCCCCAAGCGCAAGCCACAATGCGGCAAGAATACGAAGATAATTGTCTACCTGCGTCGCACCCATAAATACGTACTGAGAAGCCAAAAGTGGAGCCAAAAGCGTAGTAAGACCAACAGCACCCGCACCGACTATTGCAAGGGAGTACATTACACGCATCCACACAACAGATGCACCAGCATGATTGTCTTTAGACAACTTTAGTGTAGCCATAGATTTTCTCCAACAAGAGTATGTGAAAGATACATCATAACGGTTAAACCATGGTTATGCTGTGCTTTAACTAGCCTGAGCTGACTTAACTCTATAGATCAATACACTCAATAAATTTTCAGGATCATAAAGAATTTGACAACCATCATTCACAACACGAAATGTACCTAAATCAATTGGATTGACTGATGCCCAAGATCGGGGGCCGACCCCAAACTCAATTTCGGTTGCATCATCCAGGTAAACGTGACGAGACCAAATCACTCCATAGTCTTTATCTTTCCAATTATCGACTTCTGCATTAACGGCTGACCAATGAATTTCATCAATCCATTTCTCATCTTGCCGAAATGATACAGGGTTAGTAACTAACAACATTGAGTCAATGTCTGAATCTACCCGTGCTGCGCCACGAGCCCATGAGCCAACCAACGCAACTGCAGCAATATCATTCCGCTGAGAAGCCCATTGAGTTACCTCTTCGAGAATCAAATTGATTCTTTTAGTATTAAGAGGTTGCATGATGATCTCCCTACCTCGCCATGAATATTAACTGACAACCTCACAAAGTTTAACGCTAATTTTCAAACGTCACCCTCAGACAGACAATAACAGTCTAGGAAAACAGATTGAAAATCAATGGATAAATTTCCAACGACTGCTACGCTTCTCAACCTGCGCAGGATAACGATCGCGCTCACCGGACGCAGATCACCTTTGCTCATCACCCTTACCCTTAATTCGTTCCGGTGGAGCGCGGTTGTTATGCGGCTACACTACATTATCTGGGTTGCCCTGATGATTCTTGTTCTCTCATCATCCTCTGAATGCTTTGGAGTTCTTCTTCTACAGCGGGTAATGGAAGGAAAGTAGGTAATTGATCAGGATTCGCTGCCGATTTTCTAATTTTTTCGGAATCCAAGCTTTGGATGAGACCAGAGTCAACCAAAAACAAGAGTTGCTTTGCTGCTTCTTTCCTATCACTAGATTCTAGTGTTTTTTGAATCAGGGCAAACTCAAATTTTTGTCTTTCTAATTGGAAATTAGACTCAAATTTTTGTCTTTCCAAATTGAAGTTTGAGTAACCTTGAAGAGCAGCACCAACTCCGGTTCCAATTAAACCAAAGATTGCAGATGCAACCCCTATAAGTACTGGAGAAGAGAACCATATTCCCCGCTTTTCAAGTTCTATTCTGGCTTTTGTCTCTTGTTCTTTTAAGGCAAGTTCTCGTTCCTTAAGAACAAGCTCTTTTTCCCTCAAAGCATTTTCGTCTAGAGCATGTGGCAGTTTTGATACTACTGATGGTGAAGGAGCAACATCTTCCATAAACTCTCTTTGTCAAGCTCACTTTAGCATTGAGGTGAATAAGAATCTTACAATTTAAAGCAATAAAAGTTCAATTGAAGACCGAATTTCGACGAATAATTTCAGACTACCATACTCATCAAAAGACGAAGCCGCATAACGACCTTGAGCTGAGCGGCGCGTTGGGGTCTAGAAAATTTCACTGCGGCTGTAGCTTAGTGGTGCAGAAAAGTCCCAGAAGCCTTGCCCAACAAGGCTTCTAAATGCACAGACTAGACTCGTTTTGGCTAACGGCTCCCACGTATTTTCGGCGTTCTGAGCCAAAAGTGAGCAGGTTTATAGGCGTTCTAGGGCCTTGAATGCTGTACTAGGAAATGGGTTGAAGCTCAAGATCCTCTCTGTACAATGCTTTCACCCCCTCTAGACTTTTCTCACCACTAAGGAGGCTGTAGTGTCTCCTTGAGCTTCCGACTCCAGCGAACAGGTTAGGCACAGCCAAGAATCCGATGAATACCGAGCACTCGTCGATCTCACAGACAGCTCAAGCCTATCAGAAACCAGTGCATCCCAGATCAACTCATTGGGACTGGCAAACCCGAGGTGATCAATGAAGTGAGCGCAGCCTGTTGGGGAAGCAGAGATGTTCTGGGGCCTGCGTCACACGCAAATAAACTTGAAACAGGCAGCCTATGAATTTAGATTAATGCCAACCAATCCGAAACACTCAAATCTAGATAAGGACACTTAAATTAATCTCCAAGTGAGGCATCCAGCAAGGACAGCAAGAACAAAATTACCAACGACAAAGATAGCTATTGTGGCTACATCCACTCTACGCGACTCGTAATACTTAGTAGGCATAAAATGCAATTGCTTCAGTAATAAGAATGTGTGTTTTGAAATAAGAAAAATCTTCATTGAGGCACAAACATAGAATATAAATGTTCCTGCAAGCGCAGCAATAGCAAGATAGCCTGCGACTTTATCCGACTCCAGAAAATCCTGCGCATTCTTTGATGTCGCAAACCAGCCAGTTGCTAACAATAGAAACCCTGCTACCTTGGCTGTGCCATCTGCCAGATCTTCTTGAATCTCACATAAGGTTTCGTATAGTAGGTCGAATTCTTGTTTCGACAGATTGTTTAGTTGCGAATTTGTCATGTCCGTTTCAGACCATATCCTTAAAGTATCTGCCTAACGTTGGCGGTGAGGGGCTGGCTGGAGCAGAGCTTGATTTGCGCTAAAATGCGCGTAGCGAATGCGCAAACCAAGCGGCTCAGAAGCCAGTCCCACTCAACCACGTTTGTTAGGCCATAAACTTTTATGTTTCCTCTTCGCCTATTTGCTCAGCTGAGGTTGTTATCCATTTCCTACCACTGGTAGATTCGACGTAATACACAGGCTTCTCATTGCGCAGCATATCTGAGAGATATACAACATTTTCTTTTGGTGGGAACCAGTTTACATTTCTCCAAGCACCATCGACTTGGTCATGAAAAATAAACCATGGGCGCTCTTCATCTAGGTCGTATCTAAGAACGTAGTTCTTTATCATGTGGACAGCCATAACAAACTCCTTTATCATATTGGCACTACGCGGTAACTGACTCTCTCTTTTACCTGGCTTGTCACAGGCAACAAACTGTTGGCGAGATTACTTAACTCATCCTATTTGCCTTGTTAGACGAATAGGGTGAGATAACTGTACGGATCAATTCTCTCCTTCTCCAGTAGGCTCATGTAGCGTCCAAAGCTGCTTCAGGTCCCTATCATAGTAAAGCGGTTTTTCGTTCCGAAGAATGTCAATGATGGCATGAAACTCTGGGGGATCGAAGACACCCATTTCCGGCATGCCAGTTTCTCCTTCGAGCTTTAGTATTATTCTCCCTCTGTGCTGATCAGTGTTCAATCCAGCTTGATACTCAAGTATTCTTTTGTAGGCCATTCTCTCTTCTCCTTATCTTTGGTGATAGTTGATCTTCTCGTCTAACGTTCCCAATCACCCGCCGCAGATAACCTCAAACGCCTAGCAGATAGGCTTTCAGCGGTCGGCGTGCATTGGGGTTGTTATGCGGCGATCGCTACCACTTGATTTGGCAACTCATTACTCTCGCATAATAACTAAGGGAATCAAAAACAAGATACAAGCAAAGAGAAAAAATAAACTACCCAAGAGACTTAATACATCTCCCACTCTGATACTTGCCGCTACAAAGAAGCTCGCCGATAAGATGAATAAAGCCCATCCCCAAAGCTGAAACTTCAGTTCGATCTTCTGAACGCGATTACTATGCTGTGACATTTACAGATGATCCCAAAAACTGCTCATACCCTTCCATAAACCTTTGCTTTTCACTGATCTCTACTGAAAAATAGAGAATATACAAAAGTACCGATTGACATTGAGACAAACAGATGAATTCCTCGCATCAAATTTCACTCTTGCATAAGTGACCTCTATGAAATGATTCAACGGATGAGGTAAATTGGCGCAAATATACTACAAGAATACTACAAATAGCCATCTCACCTGAATTGTGAATAACGCAGCACCTTCAACAAATCATCAAATCAGGACAAACTGAATGCTCATCAGACAGCATCAAAATAACGCCTTCACTGGCTGATGGAGATGCATAACGTCGAAGTTCAACGGTACCGCACTAAAGTGCGTTCCGTTAACGATAACTACGTTTTGCTTAAAGTCCTTCCTCTCCAATCTTTCGGTTTGGTATCCGTTGCAACGTAGTGTTGGAGATTTACGGTCAAAGATTTTAGCATACTCTACCAAATCTCAATACTGTTCGGATAAGCTCTAAGCGCTGTTAGGAATGGCATACGCCGTGTTGGAGATGGCAAAGTTCAATCTCTCCAACTTGTAATTCAACGTCAGATCTGCTGGATAAGATCCATACTTCCGGATCTTATCCAGCAGATCTGACTGATAACACCCCAATTTACAGAACTTATATCGTATTTTTGCTGTATAACTCCCGGAAAGCAGGGTGTTATCCAGCACTTTTGACACTTAAGTATGGGAAATAGGGATCTTATCCAGTGGAACTGCATCATAAGCATCCCCATGAGGCCGTTATACAGCATCTACCATGGCTCTACCCAAGCCGCCCCGCCTGCTCGATTAATTCATGCGTTTGGGGACACAGTTAGAGTTAGGTTATTGGAAATGTAACCATCTCCGTGGGAGAGCGATCGCAGTTTTCCTCGTTTCCAAACCAGCGCCAGGAAACATTAATCGTAGAAGCCCCGGCAGTTAAAAAAGTAATTTCAAACGAATATGACCCCATATAATATACCAAAAAAGATAATATTCTAGTCGAAATAGATACATTGAGATGAAGTCATATCTTTTAAATAGAAATAGTTGAACTAAATTAATCAAAAACACATGGAACCCAATATAAGTTATAACCCACAAGGGATATTGGAAGGGATAACTCACTACAGTTTGATAAATCGGTTCGAATGAAAAGACAATAAGAATACAAGGCCAAATAATCTTTTGAAAACTTATCGCTTCAGAAATTGAAGTCAGGAAGATTAAGAGTAACGAGAGAGGTAAGACATGGAAAAGAATCTCAACTAAAAACCCAATAGCTGGATAAAATAACAGAGAGTTAGGAAATAAAATATTTAAATTGTCTGGAAAAGCAACCTTAAGATCGATCAGGATAACAATTGATGCAAATAGCGCTGCGAGACCTGAGGAGAAAATTTGCCCTTTTAGATTTCCCTTCTTAAAGATTGAAAACCACCCTCGTGATAGAAGAAAAGATAGACAAATAAAACCCAGACAAATAATTGACAGAGTGACTATTAGTGGATTGGCGCTGCCGAAGTATAGCTGAAATACAAGGTGGTCATAAAAATACATTGCTCCTGTAAGGCCGAGGACTATTAAAGACAAGCCAATCAGCGCCAAATACTGTGATCTTTCATTGGCGATTAATTCTTTAATTCTGGTCATGATTGCTAGTGGAGGGCTTAGATGAGATTCTGGACATAGCTCTCTGTTTCAAGGGGTTTACAAGGCTGTTTTACCATCCCAGTCTCTTCGAAGAAGCGCCCGTAATTTTACATCTTCAAACACTCCCCACTTTTGTACTCGCTGCCGTAAAACCCCTTCTTGAACAAACCCATTTTTCTGCAATACTTTGCCCGAACCTGGATTTCTAACCATGTGGTAAGCATAGAGCCGGTTGAGATCTAAATTTTTGAAGCCGAAGGAGAGTATACGTTCTAATGCTTCACTCATATACCCGCGTCCCCAAGCCTCAACCGCCAACCAAAAACTCAACTCTGCTTGAGAATGTTCTCGTTCAATATCTCGAATTTCTATCACTCCGCAAAATGCTTGTTCATATTTGCGTACGATTGCAAATGAAACAGAATGTCCATCCTTAAACTCGGCAATTTGTCTTGATATATATCGCTCCGCCTCACCCTTTGGGTACGGATGGGGAATCGAGATCATGGTATCGGCAATTGCGCGAATACTTGCTACTACTTGAATTGACGGCGCATCCACGTGAGTTAGTGGACGCAGAATCAATCGATTTGTCTCTAGGGTAGGTTGAGCAAGCATGATTTTTGTCTCGACCAACTCTTACGGCAAATCTAGCATCTGCCCATCGACTATTTAATCTCACTAATGAGATGGTCAGGGAGGGGGCGGTATTCAGCAAACTCCATCGAAAATGTGGCCATGCCGTGGGAGAGCGATCGCAATTCCGTCGAGTAGCCAAACATCTCCGCCAGAGGCGCTTCGGCCTGGATCGCCACATCATTATTGCGAGTTTCAGATCCTAACAGCAACGCTCGACGAGATAACAACTTGCCTTGAATCGGCCCCAAAAATTCACTGGGCGTCTCCACTTCCAACCGCATCATCGGTTCTAGAAGTGTGGGCTGGGCTAAGGCGAATCCTTGTTCGAATCCTCGCCGAGCGGCAAAGCGGAAAGTCATCTCTGAAGAATCGGTGGGACGAGCAGACCCGCCTTCCAGGATCACCTTCACCCCCTTAATCGGATAGCCCTTCAACCATCCAGTTGTAAGGGCGTCTTGGAAACCTTGTTCGCAGGCTGGGATGAACTGATCGGGAATGACGCCCGCCGCCACTCGATTCTCAAACACAAATGGAGTCTTAGAGGGTTCGATCCGACCCACCACGTGAGCATATTGACCAGCTCCCCCCATTTGATGTTCAAGGGTGTAGTCAAAGGCGGCTGACTGGGTGATGGTTTCCCGATAGGCGACTGCTGGGGCGCTGACGTAGGCATCGGCGTGATATTCTCGCTTCATCCGCTCCAGATAGATATTGAGATGCAGTTCCCCCATACCCGAAATCAGGGTTTTATTGGATTCTGGATCGGTTTTGACATGGAGGGTGGGGTCTTCCTGCACAAAACGGTGCAAAGCCTTGGAGATGCGATCGATATCTTCTTGACTGTTAGGGGTGAGGGCTAGGGTCATAACCGGCTCAGGGGCCAGGATACCTTCTAGGGAGAGATTAACCTCTGGAGAGCAGAGGGTGTCGCCGGAGGCGCATTCCACCCCCAGCAGGCCCACAATTTCCCCTACTGTGGCGGAATCCAGTTCAATGCGTTTATCGGCTTCCAGCCGCACCATGCGATTGACCCGAACGAGCTGTTGGGTGCGACTGTTGTAGAGGCGATCGCCCTTATGCAAGGTTCCTGAATAAAGGCGGGCATAGGTCAGCTGACCATAGGTGTCTTCAATTAGCTTGAACGCCAGCGCCACCACGGGATCATCGGGGTTGGGATAAACCGTCACAACTTGCTCAGTGGAAACCTCAGTCGCTGTTACCCTTTCCCGCTCAACCGGAGACGGGAGATATCGCCCCACCGCATCAAGCAGATCCTGCACCCCTTTATTTTTGAGGGCTGATCCCATCAGCACCGGCGTCAATTCTCGATTCAAGGTTCCCCGACGCAGGATATCCAAAATCAACTGTTTGGGGGCGTCTTCCCCTGAAAGTAATATTTCTGTCAGCTGATCAGAAAGCAAGGACAGCTGATCCAGCATTTGTTCCCGGGCGGTTTGGGCTTCCGCCTGCAACGCTTGGGGAATCGGCTGACTAACCCGATGCTCCCCATTGTCTCCCTCAAAATAGTGGGCCTGCATCTCAATTAAGTTGATCACCCCCTCAAACTGGTTCTCCAAACCAATGGGATACTGAAGCGCTACCGGATTGATCCCAAGTTTTTGCTTAAGGGTGTCGACGACTTGTAAGGGATTAGCCCCGACCCGATCCAGTTTGTTGATGAAGGCTAAGTAGGGAACCTGATAGCGCTTCATCTGCCGGTTGACGGAAATTGATTGGGACTGGACCCCCGACACTGCGCAAAGGACGAGTATGGCGCCATCGAGAACCCGCAGCGAGCGCTCCACTTCGATGGTGAAGTCCACATGCCCTGGGGTGTCAATTAAATTAATTTGGGTATCGTCCCAGAAACAGGTAATGGCGGCCGAGGTAATGGAGATCCCCTTCTCCCGCTCTAGTTCCATATAGTCCATCGTGGCTCCGCCGCCATCGCCCCGGACTTCCTCAATCTTATGGATTTTGCCGCTGTAATAAAGAATCCGCTCAGATAAAGTGGTTTTTCCCGCGTCAATGTGGGCGGAAATCCCAAGGTTACGGACATGGTCAAGCGGGATCATAATGGGTTCGACCGTCTACTCAGCATGTTCTGGGTAATCTTCAGCGGACTCTGGATCCAATTCCCAGCGTTGGTTATCGCGCTGTTCTAGGTTAACAAGCGTGCGTACCGGGTGACCATCCACCGCAGAAAGCCCCATGGAATGAATCAGGTCTTCCGTTACATTTTGATCGGGAGTGGGGGTTTGGCCGCCAACGGCTTCTTCCCCTACAACCTCCGCCTGATACCAGTTATCATCCAGGTCGCCCCCGGTGACATCCGCTCCGATTCTAGGATTCTTTAGCTTATTCAGGGTTCTTCCCATCCCTGTGTCGCGGTCAACCACCCCTTCAAAAATCGGATCGACGTTTTCATTGCCGACCACATCCGCCAGTAATAGCTCTTCCTTTTCGGCTGCTTGCTGAGAAACAGCATCCCAGGGCGTGGATGACGGGTTGACTGCATCAGAAAGGTTTGAATCTGCCATAATGCTCCCTCCTTGCAGCCTTCTGAAGCGATTGAGCTGCGCGTAATTCTATCTACTTAAATTGTACGCTGATCTGGAGGTTAGGAGGTAAGGGAGGGGCAGGGAGGTAGAGGACGCAGAGAGGCGAGGGGGATCAGAGGGAGATAGCGATGTTTTTTTAGCATGCTAGAGGGGCTTGACCTTCAAGTAGCTTGAAACTCTAGACTCCGAATCATCAAGTCAGAGGCGCGAGTATGTTTCGTATTGGCGAGTTTTCCAATTCTCTCTTTAAGACGTCGCTTTCAAGATCTGGAGCAAACCTTTGCCATGCTCAATCAGGTGAATGTTGCCGTGACTCAACAGGTCAAAGCCAGGTCCTTGGGACAGTTTGCTGCTGTCGTTAAACAAAACGCATACTCCCCTGGATTCCTCATCCTCACAGGCTTGAAACGCAACGCCAAGATCAGCTGAAAATTACTTAACTAACAAAATCCTTTTTTCTCTGACGCACTTCAAGGAACGCCTCAGCGCTGACCACCTTTAATCTTTTAGGAGAACATCATGACAGTTGAACTCTGGGCTTTATTGGGTACGATCGCAATCTTGTGGGTCGCCATTTTGGCTCAACAGATCGCCCTTGATAAAGCAGTTGGCGCTCAGTACGCTTTATCAAATCGGGAGCAGGGGCACAATTTCAAAGGCGCAACACCATTACATGGCCGCTTGACCCGCACTGTTCGCAATCATGTAGAAAACCTGGCTATATTTGCACCACTGGTCCTGATTGCTGCGGCGGCAGGGGCCTCAAATGTGTGGACGCAATATGCTGCGATCGCATTTTTCATCTCGCGATTTTTACATTTCTTTTTCTACACAGCGGGGATAACGCCATTCCGCAGCTTTGCATGGGCCATCAGTTTCTTTCTGGCCATTGGTGGTTTTGTCTTCGGCTTAGTTACAGCTTAGAAGAAAATCAAGCATCCTTGGCAAGGCGCGTTGCGTATATGCAACGCGCCTTTCTACGACTCTAAACGGGACGCTATACCCACTGGTCAGCCTGCCTGGTCGAACATAGACCCAGCGCCGACGCCTCCCGAGGTAGGATTAGAATATATTTTCTAACGGCTTGACCATCAGGGGGGCGAGCAGAAAATTAAAGCGTTGATCAGTCGTGTGCTTCGACCACATGGGTTTATTACACAGATTCTACGACCAACATTTGAGTCGCACCTTTTTGAAACTGATACTTGACATCTACTAATGACGTGATGAACGCTGAATTATGTAGTGATGACAAAACTTCCTTTAGATGAGGAGATATTTCACCATTTAGTGATAATAATGGATAAATTCTAACTTCTCTTGCAACCCGACATAGTTCATTTATCGATGCTATATGCTCTTCAAGACTTACATGATCACTATAGAGAAATAAATAGTGAGAGCATAGTGCTAGATCGAATTGATTATTTTCAAAACTTAGTTCAGGAAGTGATTCATGAATATATCGGCCTGATTTCTTGCCGATTTCGTAGTCAGAGATAAACTTTTGCATGGCATCCATTCTGGTGCGACCCAGTTCTTCTACTGAAGCTATGCTTTCCCAAATGTATTTGTCTTGATTTTTATACATTTGAGGCATGATCTCAGCATAAACTTCCGAAATTCTGCTTTGTAACGATAAGCCGTCAAATTGATAGGTTGGATCGATTGAGACTACGTTGCCATTTAATGCAGTGAGTTCTGCATTAAATGATGCAGGGCCGTCACCGCAGCCTAAGATTGATTTTTTAAGGTCTGACTCGGTTAGCGAGAACATCTCTATGTATTCTGCGAGAGATCTTCCCCAAGGAACTACACTCTTTAATTCCACTATTTACTTCCTTAATATGTGTAACTATATAATTCAACGTTAGAACTGACAGATAGGAGCCGAAAGCATGGATCTTATCCGTCAATTCTGCGTAATAACATCCCGATTTACCGAACCTATACCCAATTTTTGACGGTTAACTCCGGGAAAGCAGTGTGTTAATCGTCACTTTTGACCATTAATTATGGTGATTTGGGTGCTAGCTATCGAAAACGGGTTTAGTCGAAGGTTACTACAACATCTACGGGATCATTTTGCCTGAGGCCTTGATAGCGAGCCTGTAGGATTTGTATGTCTGAAACTGGGGTGGGAGCAGTAATGCTGCCGAGGGAGAGTAAGTCTCCTGGACGCAGACATTGGCCGGAGCGCTTTAAGTCATCCCGTAGCCAGAGGACTACTTCTAAGGGATGTCCCAGGAGGGCGCTGCTATTGCCTTCGGCGAGGATTGCTCCGGATTCATCCAGAATTTCCACCTGAATATTGCCCAGCGCTGTCATCCACTCTTCAGTTGCGTCTATGGGAATTGCAGTCCCCATAACCCCCAAGCGGGCGCCGACATTCACTGCAGTTAAACTGGCGGCGTCTAGGTTGGCGTTCGGCCCAAACATCAGATCAGGCAGTTCGATGAAGGGAATGACTGCATCGAGGGCGGCTAGCGCCTCTTCAGACGTTTCGGCCTGATTAATCGCAGCATCGCTAACCCGCACGATTAAATCAGCTTCAAACAGGGGACGCGCCCCAAAGCTCGCCGGAACGGTCGCCCCCGATTCTAGCATCATGTCCTGCAGCAGCACCCCGCGTAACGGATGGTCCACCCCAAATCGGGCTTGGGCTGCAGGACTCGTGAGTCCTGCTTTGTACCCCGCAATGGACCCTAACTTTGACATTAGCTGATACACATACTGATCCCTCAGATCAGCTGCTTCGAGCAGAGAAAGAGACGCAGAATCGGCCCCACTTTGGCCGAAGGAGAAGTCAGATATGGGCTGTCGCCGCCAAAAATAATCCGCCAATTCAGCCGCCGAAGCAACATTGACTTGCGCCAGGTCTATGGAGCGCGATCGCTCCCTCCTCAGTTCCCCTTGAACCGCTCCCTCAAAGGATACAACCTCGGAAGCTCGAACATCCCCCTCACCCAACAGGGCGGCGATAGACATCAACACAACCGTCAACAAACGAGTCTTCACCATTGCAATTCCACCTCCCTGCCTCCCCTACTCCAAGCGACATACCTTAACGTCGTGTTTGATCTTAGCGCCAATTTTTTCATAAAACTTGATACCACGATCGTTGGTTGTCGCTACAGTCCAGTCGATTCGACCACACCCATTTTGCTGGGCGATTTGGCGTAGGCGGTTGATGAGATTTTGGCCAATTCCCTGACTGCGATAAGGCTTTCTGAGGTATAAGTCATCCAGCCAGATTCCCGGTTTTGCCAGGAAAGTGGAGTAAATGAAGTGGTAAGTGGCTAAGCCAATAGGATTGCCGTTAACTTCGGCTAAGAGAACAAACGCTAAGGGCTTTTCTCCAAACAAGTCGGTTGCGAGTTTTTGTGGGGTGGCTTCGACGGATTCTGGACAGCCATCAAACTCTGCTTTGAGTTGAATTAACTCCATGATGCTTGTGATATCGTCTGGCTGGGCGGTTCGAATCACCACGTTAGTCTCAATCATATTTTTCAATTAGTGTGAGTTTCGTCGATTCAGATTTCAGACCTGTTGGTGTTTTATAAATCACCTTTAGATCGATAATCAAAATACGTTTTAGATTGCCGCTATCAATAAAACTGATATGAGAAAGGGGGATCCGTTTAAGCCGGGTTTTTCTGAAGGGTAAGGAGTCAGAAGTCAGTCAAGAACTGGATTCTGTCTCCTGCTTCCTGTATTCTTGCCTCTTCAGAATGTCCCGGCTTAAGTTGACACCCAAATTCTCTTCTTCTAAATGCCTCAATGAATGGATTTAGCGACGGTCGGATAAAAACTTCTCAGCTACGGGCTTTGGTCGCTGTAGCCACCCATAACCGGTTCAGTTCGGCGGCGCTGGAATTGGGGATTTCTCAATCTGCAGTCAGCCATGCGATCGCGACGTTGGAGGAAGCGTTGGGCGTGGTGTTGCTGATCCGAGGGCGTCATGGGGCGACGCTGACGCCCATTGGGGAGAGCATTACTCAGGATGCGCAGAGAGTTTTAACGCTATTGGCGGGAATGCGTGAAAAAGCCAATCAGGAACGGGGGTTGCAGAGTGGTCAAGTTCGATTAGCGGCCATGCGTAGTATGGCGACTCATCTGTTGCCCGAGGTGATTGCTCAATTCAGACAACAATTTCCCACCATTAAGGTGACGATTGAAGAATACGCCTACTATGCCGAGTTGGAAAAAGCATTGCGGCAAGGGCAAGCGGACATTGGGCTCACATCACTGCCCCTTTCTTCAGAATTTGAAGTTTGGGAGTTGTTTCGGGATGAATTTGTGGCGCTTTTGCCGCCAGACACGCCTTTGGACGGGGTGACCTTATCCTGGGATCAACTTGTTAGATATCCGATGATTATGAATCCAGTCGCCCATCCCCATCGGCATACCCAGATAGTGCAAGACCACCTAGCGCAATTCGGCTACACCCTTAAGGTGGATTATGAAGTGAAAGAGGATTCCACCATTCTCAATATGGTGAAACAGGGACTCGGGGCGGCGGTCATGGCCCGCTTAGCGGCGGAGCCGATTCCAGAAGAGATTCAGGTGAGAAATTTGCCAATTCCGGTTGAACGGATTGTTGCGGCGGCTGTACTTGCAGACGCCCTTCTACCCCAATCTGTCTTTGTTTTTCTGGATATGCTGAAAGCTATATGGCAGGAGGCTCAGTTATTCGGTCAGGAAAACGCGAAAATTTGAAAGCGAACATCATAATGTCAAGGAAAAAACCGCTGACCATCGATTTCAACCAGGAAGACTCGCTGAGTCAGATTCTGCCGCGATCGCCGATTCTCTCAAGTCAAGCGGTAGGGTGGGAAGCCATTCGTTTCCTTTACCATCGCCAACCCGCCCACGAAGTGCCTGAGTTTCAATCAGCACAGCATGTGATCAGCATCTACACCTTACCCTTTAGAGCCAGACGAAGAGTCAACGGACAGTGGTGCAACGAAGACTACGCCAGCGGTGATATCGGCTTGTTTCCAGCGCGCCAAACCACTCCTCGATCCGGGTGCGATCGCGAGGTGGGTTTCATCAATCTCTTTCTCGAGCCCACTTTTTTCGCTAAGGTCGCCCATGAATCTATCGATCCTGATCGAGCTGAGATTTTGCCACGGCTCAGGTTTCGCGATCCGTTAATTCAACAACTGGGTTTAGCCCTCAAAACAGACCTAGAGTCTGGAGGCGTGGATAGTCGGTTCTATGCGGAATCGATGGCGACGGCGCTCTCTGTGCATTTGATCCGACGATACGCCGCTCATCAACCCACTATAAAAAACTATTTAGATGGATTGCCTCCCTATAAACTGCGGAGAACGCTTGACTATATCCATGATCATCTAGACCAACCCCTGAGCCTGACTGAACTGGCCGACTTGGTTCAAATGAGTCCACACTATTTCGCCAGTATGTTTAAGCAATCCACTGGGCGCCCCCCTTATCAATATTTGACGCAGTGTCGAATAGAGCGAGCTAAACAACTACTGGCTCAGTCAGAGTCTTCCATTGTCGAAGTTAGTCATCAGGTGGGCTATCAGAGTCAAAGTCACTTTACCAAGGTTTTCCGACAATATACCGGGAGCACGCCTAGGACATATCGCAATTCACTCTAGCATTTTCGGAAGAATACGATAGTTTTCGGAAGAACGGGCAAGACAGGGATCAGGCGCGATCGCTAAACTCTGCCTAAAGGAATTGAATTTCAACCCCCTGTTAGTCACTGAGTTTTTCGATATGCCAGGAATCGAGAAGAAACCTGATTTAAGCGATCCGAAATTACGGCAAAAATTGGCCCAAGGCTTAGGCCATAATACCTATGGCGAACCCGCTTGGCCTAATGACATCTATTTCATGTTTCCAGTGGTCATTCTAGGGGTAATAGCCCTATGTGCTGGCCTAGCCGTCCTCGATCCGGCAATGGTGGGAGAACCCGCCAATCCATTCGCCACCCCCCAAGAAATTCTGCCCGAGTGGTATCTCTATCCCACATTTCAGATACTTCGCATCGTTCCCAACAAACTCTTAGGAATCACTCTCTGTGCTGCTATTCCGGTAGGATTGATGCTGGTTCCCTTCATCGAAAGCGTGAATAAATTTCAGAACCCTTTTCGTCGCCCCATAGCCACGACCGTGTTTCTGATTGGACTGCTGATTACCTTTTGGCTCGGGATTGGAGCCACGTTTCCCATTGGGAAATCTCTTACGTTGGGACTATTCTGATTGTTTTGATCATTCCTGATCAACTAACACGATATTAATGCGGCGATTCTGTTTCCCTTTACTTTCAATCTTAGACACCTGAATCTGTCCAATCTCCCCTGTCATGCAAACATGGGTTCCGCCGCAGGGCTGGAGGTCAACGTCCGGGATCTCTAATAATCGAACTCGCCCTTTCCCCATCGGCGGTTTAACCGACATCGTGCGGATCAGTTCAGGTTTCTCTGCCAATTCTTCTTCGCTAATCCAGCGGGGGCTAACTGGGTGATTTGCCTGCACCAGGGCGTTCAGCTTTTCGGTCAACGCCTGCTTATCGGGTTTGGCGTCTGGGATGTTAAAGTCAAGGCGACTCTTGGTCTCGCTAATCTGCCCGCCGGTGACGCCCCCCTCTACCACTGCGCACAGTAGATGAAGCGCTGTGTGCATCCGCATGTGGCGATAGCGGCGCGGCCAATCGATGGCGGCGGTTACGGAGTCGCCCACCGCCAATGCTGAAGTTTCAGAGTCTGGAATATGGAGAATGCCCTGCTCATCCTTACGGGTGTCTACTATCTGAACTTCTTGCCCATCTGCTGTTCGCAGAACCCCCTTATCGCCTGGCTGTCCCCCACCCATGGGATAAAACACCGTGCGATCCAGTCGAATTCCAGATGGCCCAATTTCTAGAATCCTCGCCTCACAGTCTTGGAGGTAAGCATCCTCACGAAACAGTTCTTCAGTCATACCGAGCTAAGCTCCACTTTAGATTCCATCAACAAGATGTCAGGGAGTCTCGAAAAAATCAATCAACATTCATCAGATCAATCTCAGCGGGAATTCTATTGAAAAGTTGAATGAAATGTAAATTTGCACCTGCGCTTTAGAATTACATCATAGGAGGTAGCTAAATCAATTGTTCAAGGTGCTCCTATGCAAAAATCTTTCAGCTGGAAACTTTTCTTTACAGTCTGGGGGCTGGCAACTCTTGGCGCAGTGGCGATCATTCCTTATCAACTGGCGCTTCTACCTGCTGAACTGGATCAGGCTCCTTTACCGCTACTGCTAGTTGTGAGTGTTGGGCAGAGAATTCTACTGATTGGAGCCCTTACTGCTATTGGCTTGTTTCTAGCTAGGCGAACCAGTCTAGGGCTCCCGTTCATAGAGAGTTGGATAGAGGGTAATCCTCGGTGGGATCAATTTCCTGCCGCTCTGCGCTTGGCTATTCCTAGCGGCGTATTGGTTGGAGTAGCTATCGTTGCTTTGGAGATAGTCATCTTTCAGCCTGCTTTGAGTGGGCTGGTTCCCAATATGCCAGATATCCCTCAACCGTCTGTTTGGAAAGGGTTTCTTGCTAGCTTTTATGGCGGCGTCACCGAAGAAGTTATGCTAAGACTTTTCTTCATGACCCTGTTAGTTTGGCTAGGCAACTGGATTAGCCGACGAAACAGCAGACCGCCAACGCTCACTGTACTCTGGCTCGCAAATGTGGTGGCTGCTCTATTATTCGGTTTGGGCCATCTACCAGCTACGGCGGCCGTAGGCATCCCCCTCAACGGACTGGTTGTGACTAGATCGCTAGTTCTGAATGGCGCTGGCGGTATTGTTTTTGGGTGGTTATACTGGCGAAAAGGACTGGAAAGCGCTATTGCGGCTCACTTCTGCACCGACATAGTTCTACACGTTCTGTTTCCCCTGATAGCGGGTTAAATTTAAGCGGTATTCTAGCCTGGGTTCTAGAAAATCACAGCTCTGCCAAGCAGCTCTGCTGTTAGGCCGCCTTTATAAATCGGATAATTTCACTGACGTGATTGAGGAATTGGCTGTCTTCGCTCAATTGAGCGATCGCGCCTTCCGCCTCCCGTTTCAATTGTTGATGTTCAGCCTGATTTGTGGTCCGTAGCTCTTGGTGCGACACAGATAACCGAGATAACTCTTGCCGCAGGGCTTCCAGATGCTTTTGTTGAGTCGCAGTCCAGGAGCGAGGATCTTCCGGATTAAGCTGCCCTTCCAGGTGTTTGACACTCTGTTCTAGCGTTGCAAAACGCCCCCGCAGCTCTATCACATCTTCTCGGGGGTATTTAACCGTCTTTTTAATCATAGCGAGACGAGCCGCCAGATATTGATAGGCTCGCAAAGTCGGCCGCAGCGCTGTTAATAGTAAGGCTGCGCCAGAGCTGACATAGCCGACAGCGCTGATGTTCAGGGCGGCGAGGACGTAGAGCCCTACTGCAGAGAGGAGATGCAGCAACAGAACTAGCCAAAGGGAACGCTTCGCCAGCATCTGAACATATTTAATCTGTCGCTCTTCCAGAGGAATGCCTTTGGCGGCTGACTCATCTGCTTCCGCAAGCACTTCCTTCGCCTGAAAGTGGACATTCCAAGGAACTGTCACAATGACGACCAACCAGCCAAAGCTCGCCAGACCAATCAACCAATCTAGGAAACTCCCGACTGGAAGGTGCAGCCATTGCAATACTCCATAGGTCAATAGGGTTAGAAACACGAGAGCAATGCTGCTCCAAATGGAAGTTACATACATATTGAGTGTCCTTACGATGAATTGCCGTTAATCAATGACCCAAAACCCGTTTTGGCGCCAATACTGCTCTTTTAAGGCTGATTCCAATTGTCCCGCTGAGATATACCCTTTCTCTGTCAGTAAGAGTCCCAAGCGTTTTGAGGTTTCGTTTTGTTTGGACAGAGCTTCATTTAGTTGCTCTAAAGTAATCATTTTTTTCTGGAGTAGTACGTTGCCAAGTCTGATAAATTGATTGGCTAAGTTTTTTCCCAGTTGCTCTTTAGTCATGATATGCTGAGTAACTAACAGGTCTTCAAACGCCTCATTTGTAACGCCTTGATCTGCTAGAACCTTCATAAGTTGGGAGTTAGAAATTAGTCCTTGGCGAAGTAGAATTTCACCTAGCTTTCCGATGTGACTGCAATTTTCCTGCATGATGAAGTTTGGCGATAGATGCACGAATACAGAGCATTTCAATGCTAAATGCCGATCAAACTTTTATGGGAATTCCTTTAAGTGAAGACCTGTCTTGAATTCCGAAACCATTGGTATTCAAATCATTGTTCTAAGCGTAAAGGGAAAAACAATCTGAGGTAAAGTAACTTTCTTTGATTTAAATCAAATATGAATACGCTCTTGATTTAAATCAAATCAAAATGAAACGATTAAAAACAATGTTATTGACGCCTTTTTCGTCTGGCGCGAAGACGGCTAAGGGTTTCTTGCGTCATTCCCAAATAAGAAGCCAGATAACCAAGTGGGACAGTGGCTTCAATCCCTGGCTGTTCTTGGAGTAAACTATCATATCTCTCAGCAGTTGACTGGGTCTGAAAAGACATGACTCGTTTAAGTAAACTAGTATAGTAGTACTCTAATAAACGCCGATTTAAATCAACCCACACCGGATCTTTGTGGGACAGATTCTGGAGATCTCTATAGCTGATGGACATAAGCTTAGAGCTGGTGATAAGAACCATACTATCTTCGCTTGGCTGACGATAGACAAAGCTGAAATAGGAAGCGGCAAAATGACCGTCAAAACAAAACCAGCGGGTGACTTCTTTGCCATCAACTTCGCAAAAAGAACGGACTGCGCCTTCTACAACAAAATAGATATGATTGGAAACTTGTCCTTTTTCCAACAAGAACTCATCTTTAGGCAACTCCGCCGCCTGCACTACTTTACAGAGTTCCTTTTGTTGCTGTGGATTGAGTAAGACAAGTTGACTAAGCCGTTGTAAAAGTTTCTCGTACATCATACCTATAGCGGTTGGAAAATATATCGAAGCGCATTTAAATAGATGGGGTAGAATCCGCGAAGCTATCACCAGTCGCCAGATGATGGAGCAGCGGAATCATACCAGCAGAAACCACTATCTTGAAGAAAGTAGCGCCCTAAATCCATAATCCTGAGTCTGAAAACCTTATTTTACTTTTAAGGGCTTGCCTCAATTCAATTGAATGTTCCGGTTAGCAAGATGGAATACCGAAGAGGGTCTTATTGGCGCATTCAGCGCCGTAGTTGCTTGCGCAGGGAGAAGGTAAGCCTTTTCCTTGTGGAAATCCGATGGGGGATTGACCTTTAGAAATAATTTCAGCTTTTAGACTTCCAATTTCCTTATCCATACTTTCTTCGTAAGATATTTAGTTAGGGTGACCGCGTTGTTGTAATTATCCTGAAAACCCTGCATGATATGTTTCCTAATGAGGACTCTCAAGAAAACTATACGGCAATTAATGAGATGACAAGCTGATTGAGGTGCTGGAGGTTGAAGCATCGCAACACTCTTCATTGGTATGAACGAGGATATATTGATTACCATGCCTCTGATCCAACAATGGACTCTTCCCCAATCAATTACGTGACTATTGGATATCGCTCTACATATCCCTGGAATCCCAAACAGTTTTTGGGATGAAGAGTGGCTTGATGATGTGAATATTGGCGACAAAGGGACTTGTTGGTTCAGTATTTAATAATTAATTACAATTAATAGAATTGCTCTACCAATCACGATGAAATAATCGACGAACGTTTTAAGGCGAGGGCTTTACAGTTTCAATGATTGAGTGGAGGTTGAACATGTTCAATTGGTTTGACGAATTCAAAGACGGGGTTGAAGCAGGGATTAAAACTGGGATTGAATCGGGATTTAAAGTGCTCGCTGAGTCAGTCAAGACTGGGATTGACGAATGGTTGAAAGTTCCAGAACCCGCCGAACCACTAAAGTTGGTTCGTATCTTTCGCCCCTCAACCACGATACCCATCACTCAAGATGGCGTTACGGTTGAACAAGATAGCTGGAGGATAGAATCCTATGGTGCGAGAAACGTCCTCCTCTTTGAAGTCGCCGAACCCAGTCTGTCGGAATGCTTACTGATTTGTAAAGCTCAAGTGAAGACAGCCAATTTATACAAACCAGCCCAACTGACGTTAAGCAGCCAAAATGCTGCGGGATGGAATCTTAAAAAACAGGCTTCGGTTGAGGGAACAACGGCCTGGCATTTCTGCCAGGCCCCATTTCATTACAAGCAGGAACGGTTTACCGGCTCAATTCAAATCAGCGTTGAATTTGAAAGTGGCGGCGTGTTCTGGCTGAAAGATGTGGAGATTCTTCAAGCCGCTGTTAAACCCTCTGCTAAGTGAATATGGATAAGACATTGGCTCTCGAAACAATGGATTCCCTCGTTGATAAAGTATTCTGCGATCGCTATCAGATCCAATCCCTCCTGGGCCGTCAAACGGGGCGTAGAACCCTTCTAGCGACTGATTTGGCCACAGATTCTTCCGTTGTCGTCAAGTTGCTGCTGTTTGGCCCCGATCTTACCTGGGATGATCTAAAACTCTTTGAGCGGGAAGCTGATGTGCTCAAATCGCTCGATCATCCCGCCATTCCTAAATACCTGGATTACTTTGAGGTCGACACTGAACTCGGTAAAGGCTTTGCGTTAGTGCAAACTTATATTCAGGCCAAGTCTTTGCAGGACTGGATTCAGGAAGGGCGCACTTTTGCAGAAGACGACCTCAAGGCAATCGGCAAAGACCTATTAAACATTCTGGATTATCTACACCAGCGCCAGCCGCCAGTAGTCCATCGAGACATTAAACCCAGCAACATTTTGTTGGCGGATCACGGCGATTATGGCCCTGGCCAAGTATACCTGATTGACTTTGGCTCAGTTCAGACAGCGGTGCATGGGGGAACCCGAACGATTGTCGGCACCTATGGCTATATGCCCCCTGAACAATTTGGCGGAGAAACCACATCCGCTTCTGATCTCTATGCCTTCGGCGCAACGCTGATTTATCTCGCCACAGGCTGCCATCCCGATAAACTGCCCCAGCGAGAAATGCGGATCTTGTTTGAGGATAGAGTTAGTCTCAGACCCAGTCTGATTGACTGGCTGAAATGGTTGATAGAGCCCAGCCTAGACTTACGCCTGAATTCGGCGAAGCAGGCGATAGACGCCCTGGAAAATTCAAAAACACGAGGAAGGGGGTTAGCAAGGGTCGCCAAACCAATTGGTAGTAAAGTCCAATTGACGAATACGAGCCAGATGCTAGAGATTTGCGTACCGCCCCGGGGGTTCTACACTGGCCTAATCCCTGTAATTGTATTTGCAATGGTATGGAATTCTTTTCTATTGCTTTGGTACACCATCGTTTCTGCAACTTGGAATTCTATTGGATGGCTATTGGGACTATTTGCAGTTGTTCACTTAGCCGTGGGGTTTCTGTTGATCTTAATGATTCTCGAAAACTTATTTGCAAAATTCAGATTACGGATTACGAACGTTAGGATTGTTCGATCTTCGGCGCTATTCGGGATGTGGCGTTGGACGGTCCCGCCCGCTTTTCGAGAAGATATTGAGAAGGTTGAACTGACTCATTCTCAAATTATCATCTGCGCCAGAACCCAAAAATTCACCCTGGGGGGTGAAGGCTGGGGGGGCTGCAATTTGACTGCCCCTGAGCTTAGTTGGCTAGCTCAAGAGGTGAGCCACTGGCTAAAGTTACCTCTGATCAGGGATCCAGAAACTATCACACCCAAGATGGTTGAATAATTGACTGGTTTAATTGCCCGTTTTTCCTAAACCGCGTTGTTCAAGATAAAGTCAATTGACGCCTCCAGTCGAGATTTGCACTTTTCGGCGTATTGTTCAAACCACATGCGATCGCCGTCTAGCGGATCTAGCGCGTCAATCTTTTTCAAAAAATCTCGGGCCTTGGTTTCAAGCATTTTTCGACGTTCAAATTCGGCTCGCTGTCGCGCTTCCGCCTCAAGCTTTTCGCGTTTAAATTTTGCTTTATTTTCCGCGATCGACTGCTTAGGGTCTTTGTATGAAGCGGGCGTAACGGCTTGAGGATCATGACTTGTGGGATCCACATATCTGAGCGCTTCCGACTCAGGGGTAAACTGCTTGGGTTTCGGGTATGAAGCGGGGTAAGCAGGGTCGGAGCCGTCACTCAAAGGACTCACATATTTGGCTTGGGACGAGGGAACTTGGAGGGAGGAATCGAGGAGCTTTGAGAGGTTCGCGATCGCTATCTGATCATCAGCATCACCATTCTTAAGGTCGAGGTAAGGATTGCCCATAGCCAATACCCGTTGCACAGACGGGCGCCAACGATCACTTAGAGATTAACCACAATTGGGCTAATCAACAACAGCCGCAGCCATCAACAAGCCAATATTACCCAGGTTAGTGATGAGGGAATCCATCGGCTGAGTGTCGGTAATATCGATTTCCCCCAAATTATCATCTAAATATTGAAGAAAAGCAGCTGCAGTCGAATCGTAGCCAATTTGCCAGATGCCAACCGCAATCTTATCGCCATTGCCGCAAGCGTCAGCGGCATTTTTCAAGGCTTGTTTGACAATTTGCTTATCGCTGGCCTCGCCATCCGTCAACACGATGTAAGTCACTGGCTGATCAGAACCAGAGGTGAAGTAGGCTTTGAATTCCGCATCAAGGGCGGCGCCGAGCTTCGTCGCCATGCCAAAAGCGCCCGCCGGAAATTTCTCGGGAACTTCGGCGGCGGTCACTTCGCCAACACGGTTAACATTATTGCCAAAAAAGGTTAATCCGATCTTGCCGTCAGCATCATATTTCTGGGCTTCAAGGGCGATTAGGCCAACAATTTCCTTAGCGGTTATCCAGCGGGAGCCGCCTGGGCAATCCCCCGTGTTCATGCTAGCGGACTCATCGACCAGAAGATGATACTGACGATCTTCGTTAACCTTTTGAATGAGATCGGGGGGTAAATTAGGTAGCGGCATATATTTCCCTGGGAAAACCATATATTTCTAAAAAATTGTCGAATCCCTGAGCTTCCTGAAATAGGAACATTCTGTGGCTAGCAACTTAAAGCGAGAAATTTAACTTGAAGCAGCATAAAGTAGACAGGAGACAGAATCCAGTTTTTGACTGACTTCTGACTTCGGATCCTTTCCCTGCTAAATTGTCCCAGCTCAAATTGCACAGAGATTCGGAACTTGACCTAAGCTCAGGATCACGGTGATTCAAATCAGATCAACGCACGTTATGGATTTTGGATTTCCTCCCTGCGCACAATTGTAGACAAACTTTTTAGGGAGCGACAAGCCGCAAAGGGATTAAGCTAAGCGTCAAAGATGAAACTCCTCTTTCTTGGGAAGTCGCTCTTCTAGAACTAGAAGGTGATGAAAACTGAATATCAACCCTCATTTATTAACATATAAATCCAGGGATCAGAATCCAGCCCATAGTGGATTCCTACCTCCTGGATTTAGAAAAAAAATCTGACGCTACGTCGGCTTTCCTATAACTTATACTTCTCGGTGATTCGCTTCATCGCTTCCTCCACATTTTCCCGGCTATTGAACGCCGAAATGCGGAAGTAGCCCTCGCCTGCCGCGCCAAATCCAGAACCTGGGGTTCCCACCACATGCACAGTCTGCAATAGCTGATCGAAAAACTCCCAGCTAGACATCCCCTTAGGTGTCTTCACCCAAACATAGGGGGCGTTGACGCCGCCATAAACCTTGATGCCAGCAGCGGTGAGTTTGTCCCGAATAATTTTTGCATTTTCGAGATAGAAGTTGATTAATCCCTTGATTTGGGCTTGGCCCGCCTCCGAATAGACCGCCTCGGCTCCCCTTTGGATAATGTAAGAGACGCCATTGAATTTAGTCGACTGACGACGGCTCCACAACTTGTGCAAATCTACGTCTGACCCATCGGCGGCTTTCGCCGTCAGTGTCTTCGGCACAACCGTCAGCGCACAGCGGGTGCCGGTGAAGCCAGCATTCTTGGAAAACGAGCGAAATTCGATGGCACAGTCCCTAGCTCCGTCTATCTCATAGATGGAATGGGGCAACGTCGGATCGGTAATGAATGCTTCGTAGGCAGCGTCGAACAGGATGATGGAGCCATTTTCTCTGGCATAATCCACCCATTTTTTCAACTCGCCTTTCGTGGCGGTGGCGCCTGTAGGGTTATTGGGGAAACAGAGATAAATCAGATCCACCTTCTGGTTAGGCAGTTCGGTCGTGAAGTCATTATCTGCTGTCATCGGCAGGTAGGTCAGGCCTGCATACTCCCCAGCCTCGTTAGCGGGTCCGGTATGTCCCGCCATCACATTGGTATCAACATAAACAGGGTAGACAGGATCTGTAACGGCAATGGTGTTATTTTTGCCAAAGATGTCCAGGATGTTACCCGTGTCGCACTTGGAGCCATCGGAAATAAAAATTTCAGACGCATCGACCTGACATCCCCGCGCCTGGTAATCGTGGGCCGCAATTTTTTCCCGCAGCCAAAGATAGCCTTGTTCGGGACCATAGCCTTTGAAAGTGGCGCGATCGCCCATATCTTCCACCGCTTTGACCATGGCCGTGCGGCAGGCTTCCGGTAAGGGTTCTGTCACATCGCCAATGCCCAACTTAATGATTTGGGCGTCAGGATTAGCCTCTGCAAAGGTATTAACCCGTCGAGCAATTTCGGGAAACAGATAGCCCGCTTTGAGCTTAAGGTAGTTGTCGTTAATCGTCGCCATGATGAATTGCTATGAACGCCCTAAAACAGCTTACTGCCAACTGTCGCGTTCGTAGAAATTAATGACGAATGAGCCTCATTTTGGCTGATGTCCCTACCCTACAGAACATCAATAAAGTTCGGGGATTCCCCTAATTGTAAAACGTCCCCTAGCTACCCAATGCTTACCTTGACAGACTTTTAGCGTCAATATTGGTCATTCACTTAGGGTCAGTTCATTTTGATACTGTGACATTTATTCTGAAAGGCGATTGCATAGCCGCTGTCATAGGGCTCAGGAATGGGCCTTTGGGACTGCCCAGTTCAAAAGCTCCTTCCTGAGCAGTCCATTTGTACCGGATTGCTTCGGATATATGTGTAGTAAAGTTTGCATGATTCAGCCTGAAACTTTTCGATTTACTGAACCGGAGTTCTGTCTGGGCCAAAAGGTGAAGACCCAAAGCGCTCTGGTGGGTTATATTTCGGGGTTGGTGTTTTACCCAGATTCAAAGAGTTGGTGCTATGGCCTACACATATGTAACCAAGACAATGATGGAATTCACGAAGTTTGGTATTCCGCTGAAGAACTGGAAATTTATGTGGCGAAGTCAGCCAATAAAGGGACCTAGAGGATTAAAGCGTCGTGAGGTGGAACAATCTGACTTTAGCTAGATGTCTATTTTATTAAGAGGCGAGCAGTTGATGGGAAGGGTATTCCCATTCAACATTCCTTGCTTGACAGTTGAAAGTCAATCCCCCAATCTCTAAATGACTTCATTAATTTATGAACCTCCCCCAAATTCTCCCCAGTATTCTAAAGACGTCCATTAATCGACAATTTCTGATCGGCTTAGCTACGGCGCTTATGATGTCGGGTTGCGATCTTCCACCCCCCCAAGCTTCCTCATTTGATTCCCCATCCCAGCCCTCTTCTATTCACTACAAACCGACAATCTACACATGGGGAACTCCGGCCGCTCCAGGAAATGCTCAACCGATTAAAGGCTGTGTCACCTGGGAAAAATTTACATCTGTGGTTGAATCAGGAGACGTATCGTTAAATATTCCGATTCCTGAATTGCCGGATAGATTTAAGCAGGGGTGTATATTCGCCGATGTGGATGTTCATACCCTTAATATTTACGTTCTGAAGAACGGATTGCGGAAGACGGCTCCCGTGCATGCCGATTTGGCCCAATTACATCCTCTCTACAAGTTTGTTCCCTTGCCTCAGGGATTTGATGTGTTTAAGCTAATCGATCGCGGTCAAGCGTTGGTCGTCATGTTTGATTCCCCTGACCAGATCGATAAGTGGTTCATCCAAAAGAATGCCTGGGACCAGGCGTATGTTGATCAGGAGAATCACACGGTCATGTTCCGCTATCTCTACATGCATTCCAAGGCGACTCCGTTAGCTGAGTTGGCAAGACTCTTGGAAGCCACTAGGAGCCAGTGGGACAGTGTTCCTGTCAATGTAAAAGCAAAGCCCTAAAGTATAATGACCATAGTTCGGGCCTACTTTAAAGTGCAAATATAAGTTCATGTTAAGAAAAGTCAACATGCTTGTGATACGCTGCCATTGCAAGTTTTTTGTATTATCTTAAACTTATTGAATGGGCGTCTACTTGGCCGGATTACCTCTGTTAGATAATTTGCAATATTTTATAAAATTGCACTTTTCTGATGGTCATATTCGGCGCTCGAGTGTAGGAATATTTCATTCTACAAGAAAATCTATGGAGGGAGTTGATTTTAGGTGCTGATCAACTCCGGTCTTCTTACAGCCATTCGTCTAATTAGGCTTGATAACTTCCTTTGTGATCGCTTTCGTTCGATGGCATTTGCATTGTCTAACCCAGTTAAAAGGGTGCTCGGTAGATCCGGGGAATGAGTATTCCAACCCATGGATATCAACGTTTCCCTCAAGTATGTTTCCCTCAAGTGCAAAAGAAATCTACGGTAATCCTTAGAGTTTATTTTCTTTTGTAAAGGGTTGCATTATTTTTGACGGCAAGATTCGAATCTTGATAGAGGTCGTCTAAACGTCTTCAAACTTGATGCTTTACTAAGCATCCTCTTGTTGTTTATGCAAGAGGACGCTTCATGATTCAATTTGACTGCAATGGGGGTTGTTTATAAATCTTCTATTCAAGACAAGTTTTTCCTACCCTTGCTATCAACTTAAAGACAGCAGTCTTATCTCTCTAATGGAGTTTCCTAATTTGTGCAATGTTTGACTGTTGATCAGTTGTTTTATCAATTTCAACTTAATAGCAAATTACAATTCACTGGCAGACTTGATGTAAAGTCAGCGCTGGGACATGCCTGGAGCCTCTATTTCCAGCTAGGTCATTTGATTTGGGCGGTAGGGAGCGTCAATCGATTTGAGCGCTGGTATTGTTCATTGCAACAATTTTGTCCAACTATTTCGGTTGAGCGTATCTGGCCGTCTCGTCAGACTCAATCAGAGCAGGGGGCTCTACTTTGGGAATATTTGATGCTTACAAGTTGGGTAAAGCAACAACGAATAAGTCGAAATCAGGTCGCCCCTGTGATCGAAAATGCGATCGCCGAGGTCATGTTGGATATTCTCCAGAACGCCGAGAATATTGAACAATTGGCGACCACAGCGGATCAAAAATCCCCTGAACAGGTGATTACCGCCATCAGCGCCGAAAAAATTTTACGGGAGACTCTCCAATTTTTGGAAGGATGGTGTGATGCTGGTCTTGCCGATTACTCCGCCAATCTGTCGCTGGTTCTAAAGTGCCCCGAAGCATTGCAAAAACAAGCTTCTCCCAACACCTATTTAAAACTAAAATCCTTATTGAACGGTCATTTTACCCTCCGTCGGATGGCGCTTGCGACCCAACAAAATGTGCGGGTCGTAATTTGCTCATTCGCCCCTTATATTCAACAAGGATTAATTGGACTACAAGACCCCCCAAGTCTCAAGGCTGAAGACCCTGCAGCCAGTCCGAAGCAAGTGGTGGAGACGCCGTCTCGTCAGGGCGCGGCGACAAATCATCCAGGGCTCATCCTATGTGTTGATGACAGTCCCCAAATCTGCCGCACCATGGAGCAGATTTTGACGTCGGCAGGCTACCGATTTCTGGGTGTGCAAAACCCTCTGCAAGCGCTGCCCACCGCCCTCAGACAAAAACCTGATCTAATTTTTTTAGATCTTGTCATGCCAGTGGCTAACGGATACGAAATTTGCGCCCAACTCCGTCAAGTTTCCGCTTTAAAGGATGTGCCTGTGGTGATTTTGACGGGTAAAGATGGGATTGTCGATCGGGTGCGCGCCAAAATGGTTGACGCCTCTGGTTTTTTAGCAAAGCCGGTAGACGTCGACAAAATCCTGGGGACAGTGCAGCGATATTTGAAATCTGACGTTGCGGTTAACCCCACATCTAAGACACACAAGAACCATGAACACAGCAAATACAGTTTTATTAGTTGAAGATAGCCTGACGGAATCAATGACCATCTCCGGCTACCTACAACAATCAGGACTCAAGGTGGTCAGTGTCGGTAGCGTAGAGGAAGCGCAGGAGAAACTTAGCCGTCAAAGGCCGGATTTAATTGTGCTGGATGTTATTTTGCCTGGGCAAAGTGGATTTGAGCTCTGCCATGAATTGAAATCCGATCCGAAGACAAACTGCATTCCTGTCGTGATGTGTTCAACCAAAAGTGCAGAGACAGACAAACTTTGGGGTCGAATGATGGGGGCAGACGCCTATCTCTCTAAGCCCATCAGCCGACAACAGTTAATTCAAACGATTCAGCAGCTGATTCAGCCCTCGGTTAATCAACTGTTCAAAGAGTGATCACAGATTTAAGGTCAATGAGTCAACTTCAACAGCCAGACTTTGAGCAAGCCGCTTTGCTTGCCTGTCAGGGCGATCCCAGTGCGATCGCTCAACTCATGAATCGCCATCTTTCCGCTATGGGGATTGTCGCTAGAGTAGACCGGCAAGGCAATACGCTCACGATTTTTCTAGAATCGGCCCAAGTTCCTGATCAGCAACAAATGATGGAATTTGTTCGAGGCGGCATCGCCAACCTCCAACCTGAGGCGATTCACTTTGTCAAGGTTTATGGCGGGAAACTTCATCATAATTCCCCCATTTGGGGCCAGGAAATCCCGTTGGACTCTTCTTCCACCCCTTATTCCAGCCAAACTTCTCTGTCCGAGTGGCTAACCCAAGGAACACCGAATGGTGGGGCTCAAGCCCTAACGGTTAGGGAATCTACGATGCTTTTAGCTGCAGCCGACGCCCCTCAGCCCTCTCCTTTATCTCGTCCGGCGTTTGATGAGTCTACTGAATTTAGGCTGTTGAGGTTTTATGTAAGCTCCCAAGATACTGCTTCCTTACCGCTAAATGATATTGAAGAAGTCGTTAAATTACCGATTAAGGAGATTTTGCCTGTTCCTGATCTACCGGATCGGGTTTTGGGGATATACAACTGGCGAAGTGAAATGCTTTGGCTAGTGGATTTGGGACAACAATTGGGGTTTCCCTCCCCCATCACCCATCCCCATGTTCTGGAAACCATCTGGGCTATCGTGATCCGGGTGGAAGGCAAATTATTGGGCCTTGGCGTTCCCCGACTAATGGGGTTGGAAACCCACCCCAATCGACAGCTACAGCTGCCGACAGAAGAGCTTTTCGGTCAACCTCTACGCTCTTTTCTAAAAGGATATTTGACACGTTCCAGGCATTTGGTTCTGGAAGCGAAGGCATTAATGCACGATCCGCTGCTTCAGGCGCACTGCCGTTAACAATTGACCCTGCAATTGCACTTATTTCTGTCTTAGTGGAGTAATTCTGTATGACCCGATTTTCAATGGGCAGGCCGGATCAAGCCGCCGCAAATCACCGCATCAATTCTGAAACCTCAGACAATTCGTCAGAAGAGATCCAGACTCTGGTTGAATCAGCTCAACGGGATGGAGTAGGGCCTGACCCCGGTTCTGCAGCGGCTCCCCCTGCGGTTGGACAACCTGGCTTCGGCAACACCCTGGATGATACCCTGAACGCGATTCAACAGCAGGTCGCGAGCATTACTGGTCCGATGAGCCAGGCCAGTAATCTGGACAGTCTATTCGAGATGGTCGTCACCCAGGCGCAGGCGTTGCTGGAAGCTGATCGGACGCTACTCTATCAATTCACCACTGATGAAAAAGGGGTAGTTGTGGCCGAATCGATTGTTTCCGGTTGGACGCCGACTCTCTCAGAAACGCTCCCCGCCCTCTGTTTTGGACTGAATCGAGGGACTGAGTACAAACAGCGCCAGAAAGTGTTGATTGAAGATGTGAATAGGAATGGGCTTTCCCCTTATCAGCGCCAGTTGTTCGAACGGTTTCAAGTCCAGTCCAGCTTGGCGTTGCCCATTGTCATCGATCAGGAAATCCGGGGATTATTTGTGGCCCAGCAGTGCAGTCAATCGCGGCAGTGGCCTAGCGCTTTGGTCAGCGTCCTTTCCCAAGTCATGACTGAACTGGTGGCGCAACTTCAAACCCATGAACTGCGATCGCAGCTGCAAAAACAAACCGCCCGAGAAAGGATCCTGGCCAAAATCACCACCCAGATGATCGAGCCTCAAGATGAAGCCACCATTTTTCGGTTCGCCACCCGAGAGGTGCGTCGATTTCTGGAGGCTGACCGAGTGGTGGTTTTCCGATTCCATCCAGACTCTGGCTACAACGTAGGGACCATCGTCGCTGAAGATGTTTTGCCCGCCTACACGTCAGCCCTGCAAGCCCAGGTGACCGATCACTCTTTTGGCAAACATGTCGCCAAGTATCGGGAGGGATACCATTGGGCGGCAGCCGATATCTATGGAGAAGAATTGCCAGATTGCCACGTCACCATCCTCGAACGCTTTCAGGTGCGGGCCAATTTAGTCACGCCGCTGTTAAAGGGGGAGGATCTTTGGGGGTTGCTCTGTGTTAACCAGTGCGACGGTCCCCGACAATGGCGGGACTTCGAGATTGAGTTTGTCAAACGGGTGGCGGCCCAACTTTCGGCTACCCGACAGCAAGCTGAGTATATTGATCTGGTAGAGCGACGAGCAGACCGAGAAAGCATCCTGGCTAAAATTACGACCCAGATGATCGAGCCCCAAGCTGAAGGCTCCATCTTTCAGTATGCGACTCGGGAAATCCGACGATTCCTCAAAGCTGACCGGGTGGTTGTGTTTAAGTTCGATCCGGATTCAGGCTACGACCTGGGGAGAGTCGTTGCTGAAGACGTTTTGCCAACGTTTAGTTCAGCACTGCAGGCCCAAATTGAAGATCATTGTTTTGGTAAACACTCAGCTAAGTATCGAGAAGGTTATCACTGGGCGGCGGCTGATATCTATGCGCTAGAGCTATCAGATTGCCACATTGTCATTCTCGAGCGCTTTCAAGTGCGGGCTAATTTAGTGGCGCCCCTCTTGAAAGGCGAGAATCTTTGGGGGTTACTTTCGGTCCATCAGTGCGATGGACCTCGGCAATGGCGAGACTTTGAAGTTGAATTTGTAAAACGAGTAGCGGCGCAACTGTCCGCTGCTCGTCAGCAGGCGGAATATACTGAGCTGCTGGAGCAACGGGCGAACCGAGAACGCATCCTGACCAAAATCACCACTCGTACTCTCCAGGCTGAGGATGAGAATTCCATTTTCAATTTCGCCACCCGAGAAATTCGCCTCCTCCTCAACGCCGACCGCGTGGTTGTGTTCCAGTTTGACCCGAAGTCGAATCATGAGCGGGGGAGAGTTGTCGCTGAAGACGCCGTCCCAGAATTCAGTTCCGCCTTGCAAGCTCAGGTGGAGGACCGCTGTTTTGGCCAACACACCGAAAAGTATCGGCAAGGGGGATACTGGTCGGCTTCAGATATCTATGCGCTGGATCTACCCGATTGTCATATCGCTATTCTTGAGCGCTTCCAGGTGCGGGCCAATTTAGTGGTGCCGTTGCTTAAAGGGCATGACCTCTGGGGATTACTCTGTGTTCACCAGTGTTCGGCTTCCCGGCGGTGGCAGGACTTCGAGATCGAATTTGTAAAACAAGCAGCTGCCCAACTGTCGGTTACCCGTGAGAAAACAGAATACATTCAGCAATTGACCCGGTCAGTGCAGCTAGAAAAGTTACTGGCTAAGGTGATCACTCGGATTCGTCAAACATCCGAGATTGATTCCATCTTTAACGCTACCCTCCAAGCTGTTCGCAGCGCACTAAATATTCAGCGGGTGACAATTTATAAGTTTAGGCCTGATTATTTTGGCGACTTTGTGGCCGAATCCGAGGCAGGCGGATTTCCCAAGCTGGTGGGCAGCGGCTGGGAAGACCCCTATCTGCAAGAGCATCAGGGCGGTCGGTTTCGCAACAATGAACCTTTGGTGGTGGATAATATTTATACAGCAGATCTTGAGGATTGCCATGTGGAAGCTCTGGAGCATTTTGGGGTCAAATCTTGCCTGGTAGTTTCGATTTTCAAAGGGCAGCAGTTATGGGGATTACTGTCGGGCTTTCAACACAGTGGTCCTCGCCACTGGGAAGATGAAGAAGTCAATTTATTGACTCAGATTGGCTCCCAACTGGGTACGGCGCTGCAGCAGGCTGAATACACCCAACAACTGGCTAAGAAAGCCGAGCGTGAACAGGTAATCGCCAAAGTCGCCACTCGGATTCGTCAGACCCTTGATATTGAAGCCATCTTCGCCGCCACCGCCCAAGAAGTGCGTCAGGTGTTGGGAATTGAGCGGGTGACAATCTACAAGTTCCGGCCTGATTATTTTGGCGACTTTGTAGTCGAATCGGAAGCGGGAGGATTTCCCAAGCTGGTGGGCAGTGGTTGGGAAGATCCCTATTTACAAGAGCACCAGGGTGGGCGATTTCTCAATAATGAACCTTTAATGGTGGATAACATTTACACAGCGGGTCTCGAGGATTGTCATGTGGAGGCCCTGGAGCAGTTTGGGGTCAAATCCTGCCTGGTGGTTTCGATTTTCAAAGGGCAGCAGTTGTGGGGATTACTGTCGGGCTTTCAACACAGTGGTCCTCGCCATTGGGAGGAGGAAGAAGTCAATTTATTGACTCAAATTGGAGCCCAACTTGGCACGGCGCTGCAGCAAGCTGAATACACCCAACAACTGGCCAAAAGCGCCGAACGAGAACAGGCGGCTTCCAAAATTATTAGCAAAATTCGTCAGACCCTGGATATTGATACCGTTTTCAACACCACTACTCAAGAAATTCGGCAATTATTCCACTGCGATCGCGTCAGCATCTATCGCTTTAATCCCGATTGGAGCGGTGAGTTTGTGGCCGAGTCGGTAACCAGCGAATGGAGTTCGTTGCTCAAAGTGCAAGCGGATAACCCGCAGCTTCGGGAAAACATCAGCGAATGTAGCGCCAAAGAGCTAGAGCGGGGCAGCATTCAAACCCTGGATACTTATTTGCAGCGGACCCAAGGGGGACGATACAGCAAAGGAGAACTCTTTCGGGTTTCCGAAGACATCTACGAGAGTGGATTTTCCGACTGTTATATCAATATCTTGGAGCAATTCCAGGCAAAGGCCTATATCATCGTCGCCATCTATAAAGGTAGAGAATTGTGGGGCCTGCTGGCGGCCTATCAAAATTCAGGCCCTCGCCAATGGGAGACCGAGGAAATCAACACCCTGGTTCAAATTGGGGCTCAATTGGGGGTCGCCATCCAGCAGGCGGAATCCTTAGCCGTGGTGGAATCCCGCAATGATGAACTGGCCCGATTGGCGGAACGGGAAAGAAATTTCCTGCGTATTCTCGATAAGGTCAGCCAGTCCATTATCGATAAAATTCGCTTGTCCCAAGGGATTGAAACCATCTTCGAGTCCACCCTTTACCAACTCCGACAATTGTTCGAAGCAGATCGGACATTGATCTATCGATTTAACCCTGACCAGAGCGGCGAGTTTGTGGCCGAATCGGTCGCCCGGGGATGGAATCGGGTTGTGGGCGCTGATCGTCTTCGCCCTCACCGCATGGTGACCTATTTACACCAGAACCAAGGGGGCCACTTTAGTAATCAGGAGCCTGAGGCCGTTCATGATATTCAACTAGCGGATCATGATCCTTACTACATTGAATTTCTGGAGCAAATGGAGACGCGAGCTTACATCATGGCGCCCATTTTTGCTGGGGAAACCTTATGGGGCTTACTGGCAGTGTATCAAAACAGTGGTCCCCGGCAGTGGGATCCGCTAGAGGTCAATTTGCTGGCGCAAATTGGATCGCAGCTTGGGGTGGCGCTGCGACAGTCGGAATATTTGGAGCAACTGCAGTCCCAGGCTCAACAGTTAACAGAAGCGGCTGATCGAGAGAAAATCGCCAAGCAAACGCTTCAGACTAATGTGTTGCAGTTGTTAACCGCTGTCCGCCCTGCGTTAGAAGGGAATCTCGCCGTTCGGGCGCCAGTTACCGAGGATGAAGTGGGCACCGTCGCCGATGCCTATAACAGCACCCTGCGGGTTCTGCGGAAAATTGTCACCCAGGTGCAAACCGCCGCCAACCAAGTTGGTAAAACTTCAAAGAATAGTAGTTCTGCTGTGATTGAACTCTCCCAACGGGCTCAACAGGAAGTGCAGGAACTGACCCAGGCGCTGACCCAGGTTCAAGCAATGGCGAAAGCGACTCAAGCGGTGGCCGATAGCGCCCAACAGGTTGACCAAGCGGTGCATCAAGCTAACCAGGCCATGACCCAAGGGGACGTCGCTATGAACCGCACGGTCGAAGGGATTCAGGCAATCCGAACCACGGTCTCTGAAACCAGTAAAAAGATTAAACGGTTGAGCGAATCCTCTCAGAAAATCTCTAAAGTCGTCAACCTGATTAATGACTTTACCGATCAAACCCAATTATTGGCGCTGAATGCGGCGATTGAAGCCACCCGTGCGGGTGAGTATGGTCGCGGGTTTGCGGTGGTGGCCGATGAAATCCGCTCCCTAGCGCAACGATCCACCGAAGCCACTACGGACATTGAAAAACTGATTGAGGAGATTCAATCAGAAACCATGGCAGTGGCGACAGCCATGGACACCGACATTGAGCAAGTGGTGAAAGGCACTCAACTTGTCGGCGAAACACGCCAGAGCCTTAACGCCATTGTGTCGATTACCGGTCAAATTAGTCAGTTGGTGCAGGATATTACCCAATCGACCCAAGCCCAAACTCAACAGTCCCAATCGGTGACCGACACCATGATGACCGTGGTGGAAATCGCCAACCAATCCTCCGATAAATCTTCCCACATCGCTACTTTTTTCCAAGAGCTGTTGAACACAGCTGAAGATCTTCAGGCGACAGTCGGAAAGTTTACCGTGGAATAAGGGAAATTACTCTGAGGTAGGAGCGCATGGCTGTGCACTCCCACCTCAGAAAGAACTACGAACTACTCAGTGAAATTGTATTTCGTCTCAAATTCCTAAAAAATTTGCAGATAAATAGCATCCCATCCACCCATCCACCCATCCACCCATCCACCCATCCACCCATCCACCCCACCTCCACCCATCTACCCATACACCCATACACCCAACAACCAACATTCACCGGGACGTTATCCATACGCAAAT
>JAAUYH010205147.1_pt1 | contig 37121 bp, 20 predicted proteins | sample 7278061 | NCBI WGS metagenome assembly JAAUYH01 (sample SAMN14350203, study PRJNA611818) | marine sediment metagenome | isolation source: surface marine sediment (0.6m) | place: French Polynesia: Moorea | collected 2018-08 | reverse complement strand
CTCGAGTATGTGCCCTAATGGCTGATTGTAAAGTGCTTTGTTTTTCTGCTCCTGTTCATTTCGCTTAGTCGTGCAAAGATGATTTGGGAGAAGTATGGGTGTGGGAAAAAAGGACGGATTTTCAGATGTAGAAAACTTTAGAATAGTACACTGCTCAATTCTGTATGCAGCCTACCTATTTGGATTCTCTGCTGTCGCTTCATTTTGTTTTCTGCCTTGTTTGCGAATACACCGTAAGGATTAATAGGGCAAGGGGAATGCATTTCAGTACAGTCTGACTTCCGAATAAGTCAAATCGCGAGACTTCTAGAAACATCTATTTTTCAACGATAGGACGCAGCAACACTCAATATAATATCCTAAGGGTGGCTCTTAAAGAGCGTGCCAGCGTGCTCAGGTGCTGCAAATCTAGTATTTTATTAGTGAATTTGCTCTGTAAGTCGTCACATGCAGGTTACTCCGTGAAACACAGCAAACTGTGCCGACAACACAATTTAAGACACAAAAAAATATTCAACAGTATTCTATGGGCTGCGTTTCATCGGTAGTAGTAGGTAATTTTTGAGTATTATTTTCAGTACTTGTAAAGTTCCTTTCGTGGTTAAGAAGTTAATCATCGGAATTTTTCATCAGGTGGTCAGAGAGCCAGAAAAGATGTATGCTGACCTTTTACTAATCGTATACCATAGAAAAAATTCGGCTTTCGTTATCCTTTGTAAATTTCACGCTGAAAGACTCAAGTATATTCATTCTTCATAAAACTTCCAGACATGACGATACTCGTTCAATTTAGGGGTTTTCTTATCAATTCTATGCCATTTGTATAGGGGTATTAGTGCAGGTGTTATTATACTGTGCCAGCCCTTAACTCTTCCTTAATGCAAAACGACAGTTCGGTGTAAGCTTGTGACACTAAGTTACGCAGCACGGGCACACAGCACGCTCGTTAAGATAGCCCCTAAATCAGGGGAGGAGGCTGCATCTAGGTTTGACTTATTTAGAGGTTTGTCTGTGCTGCACCGTAACAATGCGGTGCACCAATTTGCGAAATTAGTGTGGCACTTCTGATATGAAAATTGTTCGCGTTTCAGACAATATCGGCAAGACTTGAGCTGCTCTCACTCATGAAAGCCCCGTAATCGACCGAGCGATGACATCGTGTGATCTTACGCTGCGTTCAGAGATCAATGAAAAAGTTTGTTTATGTTGAACCTCTTTCGACAAGGTGTTCTCTATTCAAATTTTGCGGCCATAGAGGTGTCTGTCTCATTCTCAGTACGGTATCGTGTTGAAGAACTAGACCAGCAACGTATCCTACAACTGCTATACTTTACAGTAGCAGGCACCTCAATGTTTTCAGTCGTTTGCTACTATCATAATCGGAAGGTAGACGATTAGGGCTATGAAACCACAGGAAAGTGGTCAGACGACCTAGAATATGTATCTTGTCCTGTACCACTTTCCGTGTTATTTTGATATGGGTTGGAATCGCAGCGGAGTAGTGGAACGAGCTAACATGCGAAAACGACCAGATCTTCAATGTTCACTCCTTTCTGTTTACTATCCTTTCCTTCTGGGAAATCAATGCTTTTCCTACTGTTCTAGATTCTACCCATACTACCAATTATACTACTGCAAAGAGCGTGCGGTTTGGAGGATTCTAGCCTGAGAAACAGCCGTCTTGGACTTAAACACTGAAGTTGTTCAATAGAGGCGAGCTGAGCTGATCCACGAATCCCACAGAATTCCACGACTTATCATAGTATTCGAAATACTCTAATATGGTTGGTGAATATCGTATCGGAAATTAAGCCGGAAAGTGGTTCCACTCATGTTTCATAACTAAGGTTCCGTAACCATTTTATTTTGGTTTTATAGCCCTAACCCAGGTAGGATGAAATAAATTGAGAATCTCTCGCTCTTCTGGAGGGCAGAGATGGATTTGGCCACCATCAAGTAGCGATCACACCCCGCGTTCGCGCTAGCTTCGCTCCACGCCCATCAGGACGGCACCGACGTAGGCGGTCAATGGATCCTCGGGCTGTCGCTCGAATAACAGTCTGAGGCCTTTCTGTACTAAATAGAAATCCAACTCCAAGATCAAATAGTGCAGGAGGTGAACTGGAGTATGAGAGAATACGGTAATTAATACTTGCGCCATGCTACATTAATTGCTCGAATTGATGTAAAATACTCCATGTTTCCCTCTCTGATTGAATCTGAGATAGAAAAAATGGCAATGGTAGTCGCGTTGGATTTCTTGCGGTCTTGGCTAGCTGGCTACATACTTCATCTACTGAATGCACTTGGCAAATCAATTTCATCTGGCAAGCCGTAAAACTTTGTGCGGCGGTTTTCAACGCGTTCTCTATGTAGGTACAAATAGAATACTGCACAATGATTTGATTTGCCAGTCCCAATAGTAATGGGTGACTTTTCACACATGCTTTACCTTGGGCTATTTAATGTATATTCCTTGGCTGTGCCAAATCGCTTTGCCACTACGGTCACATAATGCGAGAACTTTTGTACAGAGCATTAAATAGAATTTCATTGCTTCTACAGCCTATTCAATCTCGCTGTCGAAAAAAGTTGGTTAAGGTTGATACCAACGATGATATGGTCGATGCTTTACGAAGAAGCTTTATCTGCAGGAACAGTGTCTGCTTCCGCGGCACGCTCGGACTGAGATTGGCAATGACTCATTCTTTGAGAATGATGTCTCGGAGTTCTCCTCAGAATAAATTACTCAACTATAGATGAAACGAGGGAAATAATTCTTCGTGGTCATCGCAATAGAATAAACATGGATTATCCAGAATACAAGCCAGAAAGAAAGATTTCGAAAATGAAACATTTTTCAGTACGTGTTTATTGACACGATGCGAAAAATTCGATGCAAAAAATTCAGACTTAATCATTTTTTCCTCATATGCTACTTCAGCAAGCAGAGCTGGTGTGCAAATAGCCTGTTATATTTTGTTCTATCATCAGATTCCATAAAATGATCCATAATTTGAACTTAAGACGCATTTATTCCACCGAAACAGTACAATTATTCAATGATTTATTTCCGATTTGCATGACTGAATGACCGTGTACAGACATCGGCGAAGAATAAATTATTTTTGCTCACGTGCTTTGACGATTTAATAGCTCAGTTAAATAAAACGAAGATATTCAATTAGAACGTGTTTTTTGCAAACTGTGGGCTTGAAAAATATCCTTTTGAAGTGTAAGGCATTGATGGCATTAATCAGATGTGAAATTTCAATGAAACTACGAGGAAGGAAACAGTGGAATCTAGATTTCGTCGTGTTGAGACATACCAGATCTATATGGAAAACAGAAATGAATCCGTCCAAATCAATTTCCGAATTTCGTGCTCTCGTTTCTTGGAGCACTGCATTCTGAGCATAGTGGCGTGGAGATCTGCGTTGAAAATCAATGGACCGATCTTCTTTCTACGTTCTCAGATCCCCTGCGAGGAGTTATGTCTGAATCTTAGGAGAAATACAAACTGCAGCTACTCTCCTTTCGAAGAGTTGATAAGTATTCAGTAGGAAGTAGTTGTGATTAATCCAAAGGTTTTCCTGTACTCAGTCGGAAGTCAAATTCATATAATGATCCTAAGTAGTCTGGAAAAATCTGATCTAGACAAATTTGGACGACTTCTGTGGCATTCCAGAAGCTTCAGAAACATTTAATACAAAGGTTTACAAATACAACTTCTATTTTAGAAAAGTCTAGATTAATCTGAAACAAACTAGAACATAATCAAATGAATATAAAGACAAGTTCAGTCAAAGCAAACTGCAATACAGATAGCCCGAATGCTATCAAATAGATAATACAGGAGTCTTGCTCTTCACAAGATCGAGCAAAGGGCGAAAGTAAGTTCGTTTTTCAAAATTGAATTAAGTACGGGTTCTAAGTCTGTTGCTGGTAAGCGGACTGGCAAGATCACGGATAACACTTGGTAAAATACAAATATTGAAAAGTATAAATGATTTTAGCCGCTTTTCGTGTACTTGTCAGAATCCTCGTCGGCGAATGCATTTGTGTCCTGCTAGAGACAGAAAGCCGTAGAGCAGGATCGCCGAAGTAAATCTCCTTCTACTTGTTCGGAGCAGCTTATCATATAAACTTGAAAGTGACTTTGTAAACGAGTTTATTTCGAATTCTAGGCTCCTTAATTTTTCCTCCATTCTGGAAAATTTTGCGAAGATCGGAATATTCTATTTCCACAATATATGCAATAGGACGCGCGGTGACGTCTTATACACGACAATTCATTAACAGCGCCTCGTGTCTGCAGCCCATGTCGACCGGGTTAACTCATCGAGTATACGAGCTCCTGCTCTTGACGTGAACGATATTTTTTGCACAACATTTTCTTCATTGTAATAAAATTCATTCAGTGCATCTACTGGTGCCTATCACTTATGGACTATTGAACACCTTGTCGAGTTTACATGATTAGAATCAGCAAGAGAGTTAACAAAATTTGAATCGAAACATGGCAAAATCCAAAAATTGTTGGGCATTTCTAGTTTGTAATGATGATTCCGTATCAAGAACAATTCTTACACTAATCTAGAATTTATAGTAGAGCAATCGTACTTGCGTCTTTCTAATTGGAATAATCGGCCACTATTGTTAAACACATGTAGTTAATGCTTTACAATTCAATCATTCTGTGAAAGTTTTTTTAAAACCTTGCATGTAATGCTACATTCGAGTTGCAAAGAACTATTATGGCTCGATCTTATTTCTCTTACATTCTTTAATTATATATAGAAAACAGGAAATGAAAATTTTAATTACATCAATAGTTAGACCGGAGGAAAGCAGTGATCAAATTCATCGCTTACAAAGCAGAAATTCTGAAAATCTAGCCTCTAAAATTCAGCAATACTAAGTGAGGTACTCACGAATGAAAAACTGGTCCTAAATTATAGCGTTTGTAGAGTTTAAAAATCAATACAGTATTCGGCCGAAAGGAATAATCCAAAAAACCCTTTGCGGAACATGTTTTGGGATAGGAAAGAGTATCCATCACAACAGTGTAAAACATCTTGTAATGTAACGGATATCAAGATGTAACAGCATTTATGAGTATTTGAATTAAAAGAAGTATGAGTTGGAAAATTTTCACTATTATACATATAAATATATATATATGTGTGTGTATGTATGTATGTTCCAATTAGCCTGCAGATTACATTTATAATTTTTAATATTGTGTAGTCTAAAAATAAATGAATATCCCTGCACTCCCGGACTACCTGATGACTACTCTCTGCTTCGGTTGCACAGCATAAAGCTGAATACTACCAGAATAGCCCTACAATAATGCATATTAAATACAACACTGACACACACTGAAATACAAAGCCAACAAACGAAATATTTAGAAAACCCATAGTAAGAAAATACTGCCACAATCATTCGCAAAATGATAAAGAGTTAAATAGGATCGAAATTATTTCGGGCATGGAACAGTCCGTAGAGAAAAGAATAGAAGAAGCAATTAATTTTTCTTCGTTAAGATTGCAGATTCTAATTCCTCCGAACCATTACTTCATGTTCGTGAGCCGTTTTCAATATACTTATGAATGCGTGTGCTCAAACAAGAAAAAACTGAAACTGAGTCATACATCCACTCAGCTCAAATTTCGCTTGCAGGAACTAAGCCACCGTAACATTCGGCAAGCGTGAGTAGCATGCCATGAAATACAAGAGTGCACTGAACGGGGACTAGTACAAGCTCGTTGAGGACTACATTGCCAATCACGGTTTAGATCTTTAATGCTGAACGGCTATGCTTGTTGCATACGTTCTTTCGGAGATATCCTACTAACCTTAAGTTCTAACCTGGCTTCATCTGAGCTCGTACGCGAATATATCTTACTATCTTACGATATTTGGCTACTCTTGAACGACCAAAGCAACCAAAACACTACTCTTCGGTTTCACAAAATCATGCTCTTCAACACGACAGTATCATTCACCTACCATGTCCTCGACTCCATCTCTCATCCTTTCCATTTCCTTCTCTTTTTTTCAATTAAAACTTCATAAGTTCCCTTACCTCAAAAAAAGAGAAACAAGCCAACAAGAGACCTGGTGTGAGGAAATGCCTGCGTAGCGAAAATAATAAAATGTTTGGTTTTATTTCGGACGAAAAAATAGTGTCAAAAACACAGTAGTGTTACTTGAAAGTAAAATACATCATTTCCAGTCTAAATTTCAAAGAATAAATGGCTGATAAATGTAGTGAGTTATTCAATTACGTTGTGATCCGAAGATTAACAAAAACCCGGTTTATATGAAATAGTGCCTATGTACTAAGTTATAATTGACCTCTAAGGTATCTGATGAGCTTTGTCTAGTTTAGAAGTGAGTAACGCGCAAAAGTAACTTTCTCATTCGCTTGATTAACACTCATCAATTATGGAGTTAACCAGCTGCACCCTTCGGTTACGTCGAAGCATTTGTTCAATCCAGTTTCAATCTCACATACGGTGTATTCCGATTCTGGGCATGCGTATTAACACAGTACAGTATCAACGACATACACGCCATCTCGAATACTGCACCGGTACTGCAATTCCAGCGTTGTGTACACATCTGCATTCCTCGATGCAATAATGTAGCGAATCCAAGGAAGCTGTCTGTACCCGCGACTCGTAGAGATTTACTCATTTGGGAATACACCAATGACGTTAAGCTCTTTTGGCCCTGTGAGGCCCAGAGATCCAAAAAGCAGTCTGCTCATAATCGGGTGTGGGAGAAACAGGGAGATGAGTGAAAGATCTGTTGAGTTTAGGCTGTTCGATTTTGTTGATCATTAGATAAATTGTGAGAGCATGAAAACTTCTTTTGCAGCTGTTTTCTATCAAATAAAAACTTTGTCAAGACTCAGAAACGGTACGGAGTCCAGTTTCTAAGGAACAAGGGCAGTGGAGAGGCTCATGACTGCATAATGACTAGGGAAGACAGTGATTTTGATTTCCAGCAAGTGTATGTGAATGAAACTGTTTTGTTGCAGAGAAAATCATGGGATTTGGTACCGAAGAGTATAATGATGAACAGCAATGGGAATTTCTACAACTTCACCACGCGGATTCTTGCCGAATACGACAAAGAACAACGCGAAACGACAAACGCTTGCCTCGAACCTAAGAACAGTACTGTACCGTTCAGTTGTGTTCATACATAATCTCGAGAGTACTGTACTGTACAGGCCGAGTCATCACATGGTGAAGAAGGGGAATTGACCGATTCGGTTAATCGTCCGCAGTGAGATGCGTTTGTTTAAACCCTAGAATAAAATAGATTTCGCTCGAGTTTGTGCCGTGTAAAGAATTCTATATCTCAGACTTTTGTCTCCCCATCACTTCTAACTTCTTCATGGCCTCTTACACAACTCCATCTACCCAACCTCGTACTTCTGTGCCCCCTCCCATACGTGCAATGCCTTTACTTTATCCATGTGATACTATTCCTGCCCTCGAACTGTTACCTGCCTGGTCGGATATGCAATCAGATGAACTACACAATCGCAGTCCTCAAAATGATTCGATCGAGGCGCAGGGGTGTGGTGCTCTGATATCAACGCACCCGATGAACCATCTCTTGAAGTAATACGATGTTCAGTCTTCTTTGAACAATGTTGCAGAACTGTTAGTTGGTTTACCATAGTATGTACCGTAATCTAATTGCTGCATATAAAGTGTCTTGGTTTTGTGCTTCTGTTCATCTTGTCTTGTAGAGTGAAAATGATTTCGGGAAAAGTATGGGAGTGGGAAAGAAGGGCAGATTTCCAGCTTTAGGAATCTTTGGATTCGTGCTCCGTGAGATACTGACAATGAATACTTTACAGTACTGCTTACTTCTTGTTTTTTGTCTTGTATGCGAACAAATCAATATGCAATACAGTACGGCATTTTGGCAAGAAGTAAGCAGTTCGGGACACACCTGGAACCGTCCTGCACAGCAATCCCCCCCTAGAATAATCCGAGATAGCGACAGGCGGTTGATTGGGTGATCGAATCTCGCCGCGTAATACACCTTTCGGCAGTGGCACTCGATTTATGTCGTCTTTGTCAGATTGCTGTAGCGAGGCCACGTACAGTACATGACATACTAGATCCACTTCGGAAATCAGTTTTCATTGGACGACTACTGTACTGTATGGATTTTTTAGCCGAGGAGAGCATGGTCGATACGCAACTAGACAATACAGTCATCGTAATTTTTCGATGAGCCGGTACCAAAGTCAATGCACAAGAAGTTCACAAAAATATATTTTGGATCGTTCATTCTATATTCCTTGATAGTGCCAAATTGCTCTGTCACTACGGAATTCAATCTTGATCCGACACTACACGTTTGCATCTTTACGCACAGCTCTTGCTCTCAGCAAATTGACACCGTCTTCGAAAATCCTCCTACTTTCATTATGTAGAAGAATAGATCTGACTAGCAGCCAAGGTTGTTGATGAGAAAGATGCTCACTTTAACCATGAGAATCCCTACTTCGTATTCTTATTAACCAAAAGCCTTTGAAACATGAGAGGGTATCCTAGTACCTGAAAGAAATCTAACTACACACGTGTCTCATGAAGTTTCATCTGTGAGCCCACTATTCCTGCAAAAGTGAAGAGTACTAGTTGAAGCTGTTGTGGCTCAGTTAGGGGCGACAATCCCGTAACAAGACGGCCCATTCTCGCCAGCGTGAGGAACAGGAAACTAGATGCAAATAATGCCTAATTGCATTAATGAATAGGAAAGAACATGAAGCAGTGATTTGCAGCTGGATTCTACCTGGTCACGAACCTCCATATCGCCAAGAATTTCTAACGAGTCCGTTTTCAATCAGAAGGACAGCGAGGAGCCCTGTGACTGAGAAGTAGGAGTGGGAAGACAGTGATTCTGATTTCCAGATAGTGTTGGTCACTTAACCGATTACTGATTGGACAGAAGAGTGCACGATATATCGCTGTACTGTACTGTACGTAGAACGACGAACAGCACTAAGAATTTCTACCGCTCCTCTACAAGGATTATTCTTGGCGTCCACAACAAACGACACAGAACGACCAATGCTGTAGCGCAGCTATGTTGGCAAGCCAGCACAAATACGAGTGATTTCTGGGGCGCTGTACCGATCAGTGAGTCGTAGCACGGGGGGAAAGAATTGGACGATACGGCGAATCTTCAACTCTACGCTGCTTTCTCAAACTTTCCCGAGACAGCAGTTATCTCTCGAGTTTGAACTCTGCTGTGGTATTCCTTGTTCACCTCGATCAGCCCCTATTCATTCTGTGCACTTTACTGTACTTATAGAAGTTCAAGCTCCTGTTTCTCGTGTCTGCACTTAACTACTGCCTTCGTCATGGCCGCTTGCACAACTCCAAGAGCGCAAACTCACCCCACTGTGCCTCCAACTATTCGCCTACTTCCCCTGCAATGTCCTGATGATTCCATTCCTGCCTTCGAACTCCCACCTGCTCATTCGAACATTGTATCTGTTGACATAAATGATTCTAACGCGCAGCATGAACTGGATGTCAAGCAAGATTCTGATACATCGAAATCGACACTGCCGTGTAACCGTCGGTCGCACTAATACCACGCCTAGGTTCACTCACGTCATGTTGCAGGACTGCTAGATGATCCCATCCATGTATGTTCAACGTTTTCTTTTTGTATAGTGACTGTTCTTGTTGTGTGAAAATGATTTCGGGGAAATATTGTAGGCGTCGGATAGAAAGGGACGGATTGTCAATTGTAAAGCATGTTAGATTTGTTCTCTCTTGGATACACAACACTCCTATTCGTTCAGCATTCTTTGTTACCAATTTCTGTTCGTTCTGTACTCTTTTATGCAAACAGCCATAGGCAATATTTGAGCAAGAGGTAACGGTTTAGGAACCATACTGTACAGTATGCCCTCCCTGACTACAATTTGAGGTAGCATTCGGCGTTTGATTGGCTGTTCGAATCTCGCCGTTTACCGTACTGTACTGTACTGTACTGTACTGTACTGTACTGTAACAGGCGATGAATTTCATGTCGTCTTGGTTGGCGAGGCCACGTACTTCACCTAAGAAATCCGCTTGGGAAATCAATCTTCATTAGACAACTAGCGGAACCGAGTCAGGCTGCTTACCATTTGTTCGTTAATTAGGTATAATCCGAATAGTGCTCGATTTAATAATGCACCGCTCCTTACAGTTAATTCAATGCATCACTTTTCACACAACCTTTACCTTGCTCAACTTTTTTGTTCCTCAGCTACCCGAAAAAAATCAAGCAAAAAGGAAATTAAACGATCTGGTCAGTTCCGCACACTAACGATCAGTTACACTCGCTCATGCTTCAAAGGAATATTCCCGCAAAAAATAATTTAGTATTCTGGAATCTTGTTATATGCCCGGTTCTTTAGGAAAGTGAGTTCATTATACACATGCAAAATCAAAGATTGCAGTGGCCTAGATCAAAGCGTCTCTCGAAATGGAGTTTAGAATGTTGACGGGATGAGTCGAAATGCTGTCTCCCTCAAACACAACCCTGCCGAAGGCAAGGTCCAGCGGCTCAGGACAAAGAATATACGTCATAAAGCAGAAATAAGTATATTAAATATACGTTGCAGTCACGCATTATGGAATATACCTCAATATTATAGTATCATACGACATCTTCAATAAGTTGTCTTGCTCGCAAATGATTTCTTAAATTCGAGTTTTCTAGTAAGAAATTAAATGTTACAAGAAATTCGCCTTACGAGGAAAAGAATCAAACTACCTTACTTCCCGAGGTCATTCAGTCAATCCACCGTTCTCCATTCCCTCTTCTCGCTGAACACTTCAGTCGTGTACGAATATAGAAGATTGTCTAAATTAATGTTGGCTACCTGAGATAAAAAACGGGTTGAAATAGCGAAGCTTGAGTCTACTGCCACCCAGAGAGCAGACATAATTAGCATAAAGCTACATAAAGTACTAGAAGTAACCCAATGTGCTGCGCCATGTGGAATTGTTCGGGTCAGCTTAACTGTATCAGGACATTTTTAAATTATTAGAGACAAAAGCCCAGACCATCTTCCAGCAATTTCAATGTTCATTCAGATGCTAATTATCAGAAATCTAATAGAGTCATTCTAATTTCAATTCAAATGGATTCTGATCCAGAGAGAAAGTGAGAAAATCAAAGCCGCTATGAGGAGTCAAACATATTTGTACTTTTGCTAGTCTTGAAAATCGTAGATTTCTATATTTTACAAGTTTCAGGCTGATCTATTGCGCAGAGAGCTTTGTCTATTATTTAAGTTAGTAGAGCAATTCGAACATAGACGAATTTCTAAGTATATTTATGAAGTCAGTGGTTACAAGATCGACATCCTCAATTTAGTTCTACCAATTATTGCAACTATCCTCCCCTTGATTGTTGTAAAGGATATTGTAAATAAAGCGAAGTCAGCTTTCTTACGGGGCACGTACTATATATCGAACACAATCTTTACCTACTACCATCTCTAACACTTCCTCATTCCTATCCTTTCACCTGTTTCATCATTTCCGTATCGCTTCAAAGGTTACTTTACCACAATATTACGGCCGAATCTTCAGAACTCTTTTCGGTCAGCATTCTGGGACGATAAGAATTTTTGGCAAATCAATCGATTCTTCTAGGCATTTAGCAAAATCTTTGCGTTCTTCACAGCTCAATGACCTCATATCATTCCATTTTTTACTTTCTTGCTTTCGACCAGTAACGTGATCTCTTTTGGATCTGCTTGGGAAAGTAATAGGATTCGAGTCAGACATAGCATTACATGCTCGAGCTGCTTCGATACAAATCGCTGATCATCATTTATTGTTTCGTTTTGGCTTTGTAAGGCTTAGCAGTTTCATAGTGTGCTCATAACTCACAGTATTGAATTCGAACCTAGTGACTTGATTTGATTACAGCTTCTTTCTTAATTTTTCTGAGCTATAGCTCAGTCTTGTAGCTGGAGAGCACATCATTGAGTTGGATCTTCATTTGCACCGTTAATAAAGTCCATTGAAAAACTCACAGAAAATTTCAAAGTGCAAATTCTTCATGCTTGTTTTTTTGCTATTGTTTAAGGCTGAATTGAAAAAGATAGAGTAGTCTTGAAGCTAGCATTTTTTAATATATTTGTATCGTCAATCTAGTTCTATTTCTGCTTTCAAAAATTTTGGAACAAAACTTGGCTTATATTTGTAACGGCCTCGATTTAAGCAAACCGAGCTAACTCGAGCACCTACTGCACGCAAAATCCGGTTCTCATAGCTGAGAAAACCACTTGCTATATTATTTTTTCGTATTCTAATGAATCTAGGAGTTCCAAGTAAATCCCTATTTCGCCCAAGATCTCATATTTGGTGTCAACCAAGATTTATTTGTATTCTTGAGGAAACTAAATAGTTCTTCATATGCATTTAGTACGTATGATAACCTTGTGTCGCTTCGTATCATTCAAAGATCAGTACAACACACTGCAGTCTTTTTACATAAGTAATTCCGCTCTTCACAATTTTTGGCTTTCCTGAATGGTGCGCCGGTAAAAAAATCATTTATCTATAATTTCAGATCCTTTGAAACTTTTGAAACTTTTTTATCTGAGTATTCTCCAAATCAAACGAACATTTGATCATGAATCAGAATGTTTTCAAAGGTTTTCAACCCAAGAAGCAAAGCTAAGAATTAACTGTTAGAAGAACATATTAATTTCTGCACGATTTATTCACAATGATTTGTTGATTTCATGCAAAAAATAAAGTTTTAAGCTTGCTGAGAAAAAGATGGAGTTACAACAGCGCCGTTCATTTAATTGAAACAGAAAAATCAGTATACTACAGCAACAAACAAAGCATGCAGTATGAAGTACAGTCTAAATGGTCAGACGAAAAGGGTTTTGTAATTAAATTTGCCCATACGACGATATGTTTGCTGATTAGTTTCTGTGGAGCAAGTATGCGTAGAGAATTCAATTTGTCAGATATTTTGCAAACAGTTACATTGCTTGATTTTCTTTTTGCGATGCTCTTTCCGAAATTATGACATGTTTCCTCTTAACTCCCGATTCACAACACAGCTAACAGGTGATTGTCTTGCTTATTTATTTAGATATCAAGCGAAGAATGCGACCTAAAACAATGAGCTCTTGTTTTCAAATTGAGTGAAACAATTTGAAACTTTAGCATCTCTAGATTAAACATGATTACTTGGGATCAGAAATTCCGAGCAAGTTTGTAATGCTAACTAAAACCTGAAGGGTAATTATATACATGAACAACATTGCGTGGTGCAATAAGTATGCTAAACGTATCAGAATCAGGGATAACAAAGTGCATAGGTAAATAATGGATTATTGAATTGACTTCTGCGTACATGGAAAACGAAACAGAGAATAGCGGGGTGAGATTCTTCAAAGTCAAAAATCAAGATAACTTCGTCCAAACTGTCGTAAATTCATTTGGCTTCCGTATTATTATGGATCGACGAAGGGCTAAGGCTACTGGCATCAAAGCAATGTTTCGAAGTGCGTTTATCAGAATTAGTCAACTGTAAATAATTATCTAGACAGAAAGAAACATAATACTAACTAAGGCGGGCTATGTTCGGACTTTTCAAAATTTCTATTACGTTCGTCTAAAAATAAACAAATAAAATTTAAATCCTCAATAATCCAAATCATCCTACTAATTATTTGTGAACGGTTTGCTATTATGAAGCCACAGGGCCTTTAAATTATAATTCGAGTCATTCCATTTAGCTGGACGTTGCTATTTCTCGCCATTATGTCAGCATATAGTGTTTGAGAAGATAATTCATCAAAATTTGTCACAGCCGCAATGATAACTCTGATTGCAACTCAAAGACAGTATCATATCTTAAAATCGTTCTCCAAAATGTGAAGAAAGTGATCACAAGGTCGACGAACTCAATTTAGTCTAGCGATTATATCTGTTTGCCTACCTCTCAGTTTTGTAAGGGATAGCACAAATAAATTCACTCTAACTCTGTTTGGGACACGAACTTTACTTGAACAACATCTAAAACCTATTCTAGAACTTCTATCTCTCCTTTCGTTTCCCCTTTTCGTCTCTCTAAACTGTCGTAAGATTATGTTACCACATTCGCGAATACGGTTCGCAACCATCCATGAACACCATGGACATCGCCTATGTTCAAGGCAATCTGATCCGTACCTAGTACCAGGAAATGACAAAGAACCCCGACGAGTACCGTATTATATTGCGCTTCTCTGTTTTGTTCAACCAGTTCTGCAACGACAGCAGCAATGACATTGACCACGACAAGTACCTCTCTGATCTCCGAAGACAGAGCACAGTCGAAGTATTCGTCAACATACTTCTATTCTACATCCCAACCTGTTCCGTATGGCATATGAAGTGCTGAAGCATCATGGATTCGATAGGCCTCCCTAACCGCCTCCGAATTCCCGCTACTCTCGCAAAGTCGCCTAAATAATCTATCCTCGCGATGGATTCAAGACAGAACGTGACTCTGCTATTGCTCTGATAACTCAACATCATTCGAGGAATTCTAGAGCACCATCTTCCACTGCCGCTTCAACTCAGCAAGCTGGCACATCCTCAGTCGATATTACTTCGCTTGGGCTTCTGAATTATGACTCATCCTTCAATCCTCCACCCGCTCTTCCTACCGCAACCGTTCAAGCTCAGGCATCTGAAACTCCGACTACTTCTACACCGCCAGTATCCTCGCAATATCTCTCCCTGAATAACGCCTTGAACTAGTACAACGCAGTTATTCGTCGACTAATGCATGCCTACTCTCAATTGCAGCTGGCGAATCCTACAGTGGCTGGAGCCCTACCTGTGCCTCCCGCGGTCCCGCTCCTCTTGCACTATCGATCAGCCTCTCAGGACCTCCTCCTCAATTTTGCATCCCTACCATGCCTCAATCTCACCCTGTTCCTACGATCGTCCCGTCAAGTATCCCCGTGTATGTTCCAGCACAGCACAATTCGCATCATTTCACTGTTGCTTCGCTATTCATACCTCCTCATTAACAGGCTCACCATTATCACACAAGTGCACTAGCTAACTCGAACGAGGCCAGGACACATTGTGACAGCAATGGATCGCGTAACGCTACGAACATGGCAAAGAACTTTCAAAGTACAATGGAGCCGATAACGAGAACATCGTGGATTTCATCATGCAGTATGATTTAGTGTGAAGGGATTTCAACCTATCCCATCACGAAAAGCGCCAGTATGTACACAATTTGTTTCGCGGAGAAGCACTGCGATACTACCATGTTGAAGTCGAGCCACTTGGAAATAACTATGCTGATTTTTGTAGCCAAAATGAATTCACAGTCTAACTCGATTAGCAAACAGCAGTGTGTGAAAGCTGAGTTACCTGTGTTATTATTCCACAACATGGTTGACAAATCTGATGGTGACAGAAAAACAGCATTGCGTGATTAGTTGCTACTATTGAAGCACGGATCCATCTGTGCTCTCGAGACTAGCCAAACGAATAAAGCAAGGTTGAGGTACTCCGAAAAGGAGCTACCGGCAGAAGACTGGGCCTGACAGCATCTGTATAGCATTGGAAAGGGTACTTACTTTCGTGAGCTACAGACCTTACTTGCTAGCGCCCTACAAATACACGAAGAAGTATTGGCCAAAAGTGGAAACAGTAGCAAGGCCGGTCGCTCAACCTCGTCGGTATCGATGCCTAAAATATTCTTCACAGCGCCGAAATATGCGAAGAGAGTAACGAAGAAACTGTTTCCTGGATCAGTTCAAGATCGCTCTTGTTGGAACTGCGGACAAACTGGATACCGACAGGTTCGATGCCAGAAGCCTCAAAATCCTGCTTTCATTTCCGCAAAAAAGCCGAATTATTGGAAAAGAAGAAGAAAAGTCACAACGGGGGCAAGCGTGTACTCTACGAATTAGTAGAAGGTCTTGAAGACCTCCTCAACATCGAGTCAACCGATACCGAAGCTATCGATTCCACTTACTTTGGTGATGCATCTAATGAGAGCTCTGATACTGACTCTGAATCTTAGGACTCCGAACATTTCAAGGAAATAGATCCCAGCATCAAAGTTGGACATCCTTTATACTTGATGAAGATTCAGGGTTGAATTTCTAGATCGGGAAGCTACTGGCCGAAGCGCCCGAATATTATGTCCGCACAGCCAGCTACGATGATAGAATCAGCACAATCGCCCTTTGACGTTGATGCAACTATCAATCCATGCACCGATGAAATATGGAATGACTTCTCTTAGTCGTGATATCTACGCCTTCCAAGGAGCATGTCTCGATACTGGCGCTCAGCAAAGCGTGATTGTCGTGCGACAAGCGCTAGCTTACTGCAAGCAACACAAAATTCGTTACACTCTGAAGCCATCATTAACCAAATTCAAATTTGGAGATGGTGAATTCTCTTCACTCGGTACCATGCAAATCAGAATTCTTACGCCGAATAACCTTTTCTTGAAGATCAAAGTAAATGTCGTACCCGCAGACGCTTCATTACTACTCGGCCTCGATGTCTTGGACAATGAGAAACTCGTGGCGAACAATGTTCAGAACGAGCTACAGGCAGCACATAATGGTTGGTCGATGCCTCTCAATCGTAAGCACGGCTACATGTACCTCACATGGAATGCGAAATCAATCTTGTTTAGCAAGTCGGAAATTATCATGCTGCACCGTCACTTCAAGCATCCTAAGTCCGGGTAATTGTACGAAGTTATGAAACGTGCACGACCAAACCAAGATGACGAGGCCACTCGACAACTGTTGGACAAGATCACCAAGGCATGTGACACATGTCAAACGTTCAGCGCTCCTCAACAACTTTCGAGTCTCGCTACCACGATCCAATATTGGTTTGAGCCGTGAATTGGCATTCAACCAATGTGTATTGAAAAAAAGGCAGTACAACACGCTGTTGATATTGAAACAAGATTCAATTCCGCAAATTTTCTATCCTATAAGATCATAGAAGCTGTATGGGATGCATTCTTAATCTGCTGGGCATTTTTGTACCTTGGATTCCCCATGAAGATGCGTGTTAATCAAAAAAGCACGTTCTCGTTGTTACGATGGACAAATCGCGCGAAGGCATCCGGAACTGATGTTCAAGAATCTGGTATAGAAGCACATAATTCGCTCGGATCCGGAGAAATATATCATGCTCCGTTGAGAAAAATCATCCTCAGATGAACAAGGATATCATACTAAATCTCGTTGATAAGTCTATGAATGATACTACGGGACCCGAAGGGCTTGTTCGATCCTATCTCGTGTTTGTTTGCATGCCCCAATCCACTCAAAATAGTCTACACTAACAACGCAGCAGCAGAGAATGGACGCTATGCAATCAGCTCGACGTGAAATGGCTATTATCTTTGCAGAACTTTGAATTTGAAAAGATCTATCATCACGCGGTCCAAGAAACGAAGAACTCGTCAATGAAGTTGGTGACTTAGTCTGAGTATTCCGCAAAACTGGGAAACGATACGTTGAACCCTATCCCGTGATCCGCGTTGATGGAACTCACGTGTTAATCATGGACAGCCATCGCGAAGTTAAGTTCAATAAGCACCAAGTACTTCCAGCCACTGCATGCGACAACATCACATCTGGAGAGCACTTTGTGACTATTCTGCGTTCATCGCTGCCGAAATTATCGTCCAATCTTCCATGACAATCTTCTACGGTTAACTGCAAAGCGATCCCAAGCGTCCTGATCATTGAAGTATTACATTACAATGGTTCTCCAATGCGAAGTGAGCAAGCTGATCGAGCGGACAAGCAAGAAATAGAAACCTCGGTACGAGGTTGCACATGGTAACGCATTTTCGGAGAAGTTGTACCACCTGGATCGAATATTATCTCGGGGTCTTTCGTGATTGCAATCAAAGACGTGGAAAAGGACAAGCCAATCTTCAAGGCACGATTTGTCGCCCATTGTCATCGTGATCAGGAGAAACACAAACTCGTTCACGATTCAACCAATGTGCGATGAAGCTCTGTACGACTACTGATCGCACTTGCTGCTATTATGGGATAAGACGTCTGGACGGAAGATGGTTCTCAAGAGTATCTCCAATCAGCAAATAAGCTACTCCGAGAAGTCTATCTTAGACCCAACAGGCATCTTCAGCCTCCTGCTGGATATATGTTGAAGTTGCTTCGACAGTTGTATTGACTAGCAGACAGTGGCGACTACTGGCATGGGACCTTCGCCGAGCACTTGAGGAAAAATCTGGACATGCAGACCTTTGCTAGCGATATGGCTTTCTTATTTAGACGTGTGAGAAGTCAGCTAACTGGAATACTAGCTTCTTATGTCGGCGACACGTTGGCTTGCGATGACTCCTCATTCTCGCAACTGACTGAAAAAACTCGAAAAAGATTCGAAGTCAAGTCACGTGAGTACGACAACATGCGTTTCTCTGGTGTCTACATCGATCGATCAGATAACGGCTTCAACATTCATCGGCGCCCATATATTTATCAAATCAAGTCGTTACCATCGGACGCAAACTTCGTACTGTTACGACAGTATCGTGCTCAATTATCATGGCTCACCCACGGTCTTCCGGATGTATGTGTGGTTGCCAGTAAACTCGCTCGAGTCCCTGAGAAGTCGTTCAGCATATTGCATGTGAAGCAATACAATACTACAGTGCGATACCTGAAGGACACGCGTCATCTGTCTCTTAGTATGTACAAACTTGATCCCAAGAGTGTGTACGTACGCGCCAATACTGATGCAACATTCTCTACCAACTCTGACCACTCGTCAAAGCTCGGCTACATTGTATTACTGGAAGACGAACCCGATAATGGATCTTTATTGTACTATGCTAGCTACAAGAGTCGAAGAGTCGCAAGATCTGTCCTAGGCGAACAAAATTTCGCCTTTGCTGATGCATTCAAATTCGCTTACTGTCCCAAAAACATCTCGAACTGCTAATGTATCGTCGTTTATCACTTTCTATATTTACCGACTCAAAGAACCTCTTTGATTTTTACACAAGTGCTCTTAGACAAAAAGGCGCCCAATGATTGACTTGCAAGCCGTTCGCAACGTCTACTCAACCAAGATATCCGCAACGTTGGCTTCTTTCGTGGTCCAAACAATCCTGCTGACGGTCTCACGAATTCGGCAAGTATCGTGAGTTGTATCAATTATTCCAGACTGGAAAGTGTGATTATATTGTAGCACAATAGATTATACGCACCCAAAACATCGCTATGCCAATCAACTATCTATCAACGGCTTCTATTCTGTATGTACGCTGATAGAACTCGCAAGACATACACCCATCTCGAGATACAGTCTCTTGATACAAGTGCACAAGTCATAATACAGTGACACAAACTGTATCGTTGGAACTATTGACTCGTATTCCTATTCCATTTTGGGGATTCATGCGTACAGTTCCTATTTTCTACTCCAACTAGACTGCAATATCAAGCAATACCGTTATTTATCACCTCTATCCATCCATGCAGCCGTACAGTCGTTATTGTCAGGTTATATCGACAAAAATGACTCTTCAAATGCGTACGCACCCTACCGTACCGTATACCTATTTCTACAATCAGTTAAGTCAGGACTAGTACTTACAGCCAAATATCATAAAAGGTATTGTATACCATCCCAACAGCATGCCTAACAACGTCATCGTCTCTAGAGGGAGTCCCGAAGGCTCCCGTATAGATCACCTCCGGTGGACCAACTTATTTTGGGACCTCAGTTTACAGTGGATCCCCACTTTGACTACATTGACACTTTTGTGATGGACGAGCGCAAGAGATTGGTCTACGGAATGAAACTGAGGGTTGCCCGTCGGTCGGCGAGTACATCCACCCACGCTGGACGGCAGATATGAAGTGTTACACTTGCCGTGTCGTCTATTACAATCCTGTAAAGGATTCCACTACCGTAATTTATGGCTAGTGCGAGAAATATGCCATTGAATTGGTAACTATGACCGAGAAGGACTGGCATTGCATTTTCGATGCCCACAAGAGCATACGCGGGATTAATTTCTACAACCTTTCTGCCTACGTAGGACGCAATCCATTCTTCAACGATGTTTCTCTGGGTCTATCATCTGATCTTACTACTCCTACTGCTCGTATGCGAATATTTGCCGCCAGCTAACAATATTTTCCTATGTAAGAAACTAGTTCTAGAATGATCTAGATGTTTCTGTACACTTCTACAAAACTCTACATTAGTCTAGAAAATCCTAGAGAATTCTATTTGTCGAACATCCACATAGCCTGCTTGCAGTAAAATTAGTATAAATATCAAAGTCAAGTAGCGTCTTTGGGTATCCAACCATCAACTTACGATAGACATATTTACCAGTAAAAGTTCAACTTTTATTTGAACCGTTTTAGCCTACATTGGAACCGCCCGTGCAAGCAAAACTCAACTATCTGGCTGTACAAGGTGACGCAGGTGGCTACGAAGAAACTGTAGTTGTCGACTTACTCAAGCGCGACTTCACTAATATCGGCTAATACAGCTGCCTACAAGGTAATTTAGAAAAGGTGGAAGTGTGAAGACAGTGATCACAAAATCTACGTTCTCAATTTAGTCTACCAATTATATATGTTTGCCTACCTCTTCTTTCGGAAGGAAAGGTTCTTTATTTCACTCAATATATATTTCAATTGCATTCACATTGACGTATTCCGGAGCAATTCCAGTTAGATTTCTATGGTAATACTTGACCTCTGCACCCTATTCCCCCTAAGTTTCCATATTCCTCGTTACTCCCATACTCTAGTGCTATTAGTTAAATCGTTAGAAGAAGTGCAGCACACCAATTACAGTGGTACCCATAAGCATTGCATTATTTATGATTCTGGGTAGTTTCTGTCAAGATAGCAATTCGAGAGGTTCCGGGACCCAAGGTAACAAGGACTGACGAGTACAAGTAGTCGAATAAACCGGAACTCAGTGTCTCTGAAGAAGTACTGTGGAACCATTCTTTGTATTACTTTCAGGCGATTGTAAGAAAATGTTCTGCGTTCTTGGCTCAAGCGGTACGTCTCGACAGTTTCGACATAGTACAGTACTACTTAATCGATCTGTCGACCAGCTGCCCTTCTCGATATGTTACGATAGTTGTTCACCCAGTGTCAGGTTCACATACAGTGTAGTCAGCATCTGTGCGTTGTTCATCGAGAACATGCTCATTGGTGTACTCGTCATATCGAACAAATGTTACTCCAACTGACCTTGCGTATGAATATTTCATGATGCCATAATTTATTCAAGAAATTCGACCATTCGCGAGGCTCATGGGGTTCAATCTGGAAGCCCACGATTCGTGTAGTAATTACGACGTCCAACCGAACGCTCCTGTGGCCCAGTACGAGTCAATGGTATCAAAAACAGTCAGCACAGACTGGAGAGCCGTAGAAACTAGGAGGTAGGCAAATGAGGCGCGTCGTTGCAATTAATCTACTCGACTGACCCGTGATGAAACGAATAAGGGAGAGAATGATGCCGTGATTTGCATCCCTATCAAAAACCTTGATAAAGTGCAGAATGGATAAGGCATCCAGTTTCTTCCGACGAAAGGACAGCGAATAGACCCGTGTCGGCGAATGACTGAGGGAACAGTGATTTTGACTTTGATTGGAGAACGGATTGCACAGTTTGACTAGTACAGTACTGTATTACTGCTTCACCACGCGGATTCTTTTTGCGGAACTCAACAAAACCCGCAAACACGGCTACAGTGATGGCTGCATGCACGAACAGCTGTGATGGCAACACATCAAAAAACGTGCAATATCGAGAGTGCCGATCAGTGAGTCGGCGCATTTCTGGGGAAAGAATTGGAGATTACGGCGAATCGTCTACTCCATGCTGTTAGTCCAACATATCGCAAGATGTCATCCAAGAAGTTACTCTGGTCTATCCACGCGTTGTTGTTATAAAATTCTATGTGTTCGATTCATAGGTCTTCATCTCCCTTCTATCTTCGTCGTACCAGCTCGTAGTGAACTTTGGATTTGGGTTCTTCAGGAAAAAGGGACAGCGGAGAATCGTATAACGGTAGAAAAGAGTAGGATGACAGTGGTTTTGACATCCTGATATTCATCGCACAGAAGATTGCTTGATGTGGTTTCGTAATACGCCGAACAACAGTGAGAATCACTATAGCTCCTCGTGCGTAATATTTGCCTGCACTAGCACGACTGATCATCCCAATACAGCTGTGATGCTGCCGTGAACAATTCAGAACGTACATAGTTTCCAGCGTTCCGATCAACAAGACCTTTCACGTGCGGGGAAGGAATCGAACAATACGGCGAATCGTTTACCTCTAGCTATCCTTCTACGAATTGCGGAAGAAAATAGATTTCGTTCGATTTCGCTAGTTCAACTGAATCGCTTTGTCTTTCTTATATCTTTTCAGTCATAACGGGTGCCGTATTTATAGACCTCTATGCTCTCGAATCTTGCAACTCCATCTCACTTCATCCTTCACCATGCCCGCTTGCACAACTCCATCTACGCAAGTTCGGCCTACTCTGCCTCCACCCATCAATCAACTACTTCTGCTGTATCCTCAATATGCCGTTCCTCTTCTCGAACTGCCTCCTGCCTGCTCGGACCTTGGAGCTAACGGGTTGAACAATTGTAATCCAGAAGACGGTTGCAATGACGGATAGGAGTGCGGCGATTTGAAATCGACATGACCAACGAACTATCGCTCGAAGCAGCACCGTGTAGACACAATGTTGCAGAACTACTATGTAATCTACTCTAGCATTTGCTGTTGTTGCTATCAGTAAAGTGTTTTGTTCTTTTGCATGTGGATATTTGAGTTCATTTTGCGAAGGTGATTTGGGTGGAAAGCATGGATATGGGAAACAAGAGACTGCTTTCCAGTTTTAGAAAACTTTAGATTAGTCCATTGCTGGATACTGAATGCCGGACACTGATTTGCATTTTCAGCTGTCGCATCAATTTGTTTCCAGTCTTGTGCGCTGGCGTCGTAGGCAACATTAAGACAAGGGGCATGTGTTTCGGTACTGGAGTGCAACCGCCCTGTTCAGTACTTCCTCGCGTGGCTACAATGTGAGATAGCGTTTGACGGTTGATTGGCCGTGCAAATCTAGCAGTAAAGAATTGCAATCGTAGTCGTGTTGGATTTGGTGTCGTCTTGGCTAGCATTACCACTTACCTCATCTACTAAATCCACTTGGAAAATCAGTTTTCATTGAACTAGTGCAAATTGCGAGACGGTTTCGTGGTGTTCTCTACGTAGGTACAGGAGAAATATCAAATGTAGGGAGAAATAGATTGGATTTGAATGTATTAACAGTATTCAAATGAGTTATTTATTCGTAAGAGAACCTGAATAAAAGTTTTTATTCTTCGCAGACGATTATCCTCGATTAATTATCCATGAAAACTATTAATTCCTGATTGAATAATTCAACCTATTGAAGCTAAATTTGGGTGGTTCAACTTCAAATTTTGAAACTTCTAATAGAACCTCAGCTGCATACGGCGTGATATATGCTCCTTTCACAATATCAATGCCGTCTTCGACAGAGGTAGTGAAATTTTTATTCCTGTAGAATACTGTGTTAGTATTCTCCTTGGTATACATTACTCAACTGAGGTCGAAGCGAGAATAAATAATTCCTCCTCAGGCAGCAGAATAAATATTAATTATTTAAAATACTAACCTGAGAGGAACTTCCTGGTAGTCGAGTTGGTTTTACAGCATCAGCTTCTTAATACGAGGTGGTAAGTTTCGACAAGATAAATTCTTGTCAAGATTTTCCATCCTGGACAGCTGTGATCGTGCACAAACAGCCAGTGTCACTCCACCAATCCCTTGGATTCCAAGACACGTAGGAGAAACATATTAATCTGGCTGAAAGAGGCAGAATTCTTCACTGAATATTTCCAGTTCGTATGAAAAAGTAACGAGCCAGATCTCATGGTAAATAATAGATTATTTCTACTCAAGTGCTTTCTTGAATAAAGAAACTCACGTAAAAATGGAAAATATTTAAATACAATATTATTTTTCCTTGCTCTGGTCATCCATGCCAAATCCGGGCAAAAATCAAATAAATTGGTACTGGCGCAACCTTTCAACAAGGAGATTCTCTAAAAAGTCGTCTGACTTCCGGAAATTTCGTTCGAGCTCGTATTATGAGCCATTGATATTTACTATGGTCCGTAGACCAGCAAGAATTATTTTTCCTCGATTCATCCGTTGTCAAATAATATATTTCAGAAATAATTTTAAAACAATGTTCTCGATTAAAAATTTTTTACTACCTCTGCCGATTACTTCTAAATTATTTGAAGTGCCGGTCTTAAAAGTAACAGGAGACCTTTTCATTCTACCATTACCAGGGCTTTTCGACGTATGTTGCTTGGCGCGTCAAATCACTCAACCATTACGATGAAAAAATGCAGGAACTTCTGCTCAGAACAACGAACTTCTTCTCATTGCCTTTAGAGCTCACATGGTTTAGCTGTCGGAAAAAGACTTGATGGGACTTGATCGCAACGATTGACCAGTCGACCTTTTTCGAAGAATTCAACCAGCAGAAATCATTCATCGCGACTTTCGCTCCACGCTTGGAGTCAAACCCTCCGAAGTTTTAAGCATTGATGGTATTATTCAGATGTATAGTACATCAGCTACATAATGCAGTTGTTCAATGGAACTACTGCGATGAAAACTTTGCATCGAATTATTGTCGTTAAATGGATACAAGCACTAAGCGCCCACCTGAAGTCAGCATATTATAGGTGTCATCAAATTAATTTTCGAGTATTTAGGTCCCCATTTTAATAGTACGTTGTAAACTTAGTTATAGAGAAATTGAACATAGCGCAAAAATCAAAGATCGTTTATGGCAATCAGATAAGAGTTTGGTTTCGGTAAATTGAGATTCCAAAAATAGCAAAGACGACATAGTACTATTATAATTTATTTTATATTACAAAACATGTCGATAAATACAATGGTCTGCTAACACGTATTAGCTTGATTAAAAAACATTTCTCTCCTTAGGAACCATGCCATAATGTCATAAAAACTAAGCTCATTTGCTAGTTTTTGTTTTCCGCAAAACTCCCGATGTATAGAGATCATTCCGAAGTTCTAGGCTCGTGCTTTGGAAAGATTTAAAATGCCAGAAGTGAACACCAGCTGAACACTGATGCCACGTAATTTGCCACTAAAACAATTTAGAACAATTCGCTCGGATTGTAAAGTCAACTCACCATCATTACGATACAAAATTATTATTCAGACGATAAAACTACATATTTATAGATTTATAACATGGATTTTATTTTGAGATGCTAATATGTTGCTGATTTTCAAATGTAGAATAAATATTTTAAAAGTTAAAGTCAATTATCTCACTTCTAGTAGAGTTGATGGAAAATAGTATCGACCTTGAGCTCGCAAAAAGCTGTGTTTCTTATGTATATGATAGATCGACATATTTTCCCTCCATTGGAATTTGATATTTTGCCTGTTACATTATTGCTTACCGTCCCACATTTTATTCCGAAAAAACGAGCCTATGATTCTACTTCATGGCTCAAAATCGACAGAAACTTTCCATACATAGTTCAAGAAGTTCGTTCATTCAACGATGAAAATAATTTGCAGAACTTTGGATAAACATGAACATCTATAACCCCGAATTCGACATTTAGGTGATATAGCCGCTTGCTGAAAATGCTACGGCGTGCTTCTGATATATTTGATCATCTGATTGAAGGAAGGGTTACTGTACATGCGGACAATTTTGTAAGCAATGCTTAATCTTCTACACCGAAGGTTCGCTTGCATGAGATCATGATATGTAAAGCACGGAGTAGTACAGAAGTAATTCTACACTGTTAATTCGCTAGATCACGTTTCAGACACAAGAGTAAGAATAGAATAACTTTTATTTCTAATGAAAAAAGGCATGAATTATTATTCCTTATGTTACTTGCTCGATAGAGTTACCTGTATAATGTTAAAGTGTTCAAATTTGTTCTTGTATTTGATTGAATTCAACTTGTTCAGAACAACTTTTTAGACACGAAAGGGAGTTGAGAACAAATATTTCATATTATTAACTATGTAAAGCTTATTTCTAGGCCTCTTGTACCCTCCGCCATACTGTACGTCTCCCGAGCTTGGTATTGTACATGTCAGTACTGCTGATAAATATCTTAAGAAGTACAAGTGATACTTAAAGCCGCATTGGTAACTCAAAATTCGTTCATTATGGCTCAACGCGTACATAAGCTTCATTAGTTTATCTGAATTACAGTCTTCAATTTTTCTGCTTCATTACTCTCTGGAATAAAGCCAAGTCAACTTGGAAGATGCAGTAAGAATTAGAATACAAAACGTATAGAAGTAGTTATCGATGGCATATGCTTTTAATGAGCAAAATACCAAAGTTTGATCAGAGCCAAAGTATGGTTCAACCAGGTAATTTTTCATTAATTTAAATTTACAATCATAATAATGCCGAACTATGAACAATAAACAAGTAAAGTCTGTAAATCATAGTTTATAACAATTTTTAGTAGTCAATTCATTTTCCAAAATTTATAAATTTAGGTTAGTTTTTACGATTTTCGAATTCTAGAGAAGTTCTTGGACTACATTGCGAATAATGCTAGACTAGAATTGCAGGAAAAGAAAGGTGGCGCTTCGTGCTAGTGCTAAATACTAATAGAAACTGTGATCGAAATACAGCGCACGTGACTCAGTAATCTTCAAAATGCTGCTTAGTTAATCAACAATGACGAAAAAGGACTGTTCACCACTGCAGAGCGAATGCTGCTGGGTCTACTCTCTAAAATTCTTGAACTCGTAAAGTCTACACAGACGAAAGCTTATGAAAACGGAACAGAATAAATCAATTTTTTCCTGCATAGATCAGCTGCTGGACTATAGCGCTTATAAGTTTGTGTGTTCTAATTCTCTGATAATCGTAAGAGACTGACTTCACGTTCTAAGTCCCAGGTACGTTGATGAGCAGTAGTGGGATGCAGAACTCGCTTGCAAAGAATTCGTGAAGTTTGTGAAGGCAAAAATGTACTGGAACGCTAATGCAAAATTTTGCAGGAATGTTTCATTATAAAAATTAATTTCCACCATGAGTCAGTATCATAGTTATGATGCAACAGCTACGAAACATGTGATCGCTGTCATTGGGTAATGAAATAAACTGAACATTTGTTTCTTATTTCTTCATGCTAGCCTGAAAATCTATTCAAATAAGACGAGTTTTTTTAGATATTTGATTCAATTCAATCAAACAGAAATTTGCAATGTATTTAAAGCCTACTACCAAAAGAGGTATTTATTGCATTTTATCTGGAAAACTTGGGCACGGTCTATGGACTTTACGTCAATTTAACTACAGTCTCAAAGTGTACTACGAACGAAAGGTGTAATTTTACGAAAAGTGCTGGCAAGAAGAGAAAGTTGTGATCGTTTTCAACACTGTCAGGGCCGAATACGGTCAAAATCATTCCAGGCAGAAAATGACTGACAACATTTGCGTAGTCAAGGTCGTCAAGAAATCAAAAGCAAAGGATGATGACCAAGAAGGGCTAGTAAACATTCGTAGATCGAACTTAGTTCCAATTATGTTATCATTTTTGTAAGTAATTGTTGAAGCATAAGAGGTGGAGCAGCGCCAGGGAAGAGGACTCTTGTGAAACATTGTAATATATTCTTGAAAAAGAAATACACAAAACTTGATTTAGGGTAAGCGCGAGCATTAAGCGATTGAGTCTGACAGGATACAGAACAGATACTGAAACTACATTTTAATTCATCCAAACGAAATGTGATACAAATAAATACGACTTGATGGCCCTCGTTGCATGCATTATTTGCTTCGAAGAACCTTTATTAGCGTTGTTTCCGCCCGAAATACTCCTACTTCATAACAAGCGTACTATTCAAGTCGACGTACGATATTTCGCTTTTTGTTCGAGTGAATATGAAGAAACGGAAGTGACTGACCTGTGTAAACATGAATTCATAGTCTTCGGCTAATACGATAAAAAATTGAGGAATTAAAGAAATAATAGGCACAAGATTGACTTCTTCAGTTTAGAATTACGTTTTATAGCCTTTTTGCGTGGCTCAGTTAGTTGTGAGGAAGGGTAAAGTATAGATGAGGATGCCCTAATTAAGTTACAAGAACAACAGAAAATCAGATACTATTTGTAATTTATTTTGAACAAAATGATAGTGAGAATAAACTAAGATAAATTGAACAAATTTCGGAAAATAAAGAACTCACTTCACGAAAGGTGAATTATCTAAGTATTTGTTGATTCAAATATTCATAGAGACCTGTTTTCACTAGGAAGAGTTAGTAGTGTCGTAATTCAAGATTAATTCCAAGAATCTTCTGTGATTGGTCTAGTTAAGAAGTAGGAAACATGGAAAATTTAATCAGGAGCAGTTTCGCTCCGATAGAATGGATATTTCAATGCAAAATATAGGTGAGTTAAATTATTTTAATCGAACGTCCACAAGAATAAAGATCATATAAATAAAATTAAAATACATATTTTAACAAGCCTGGTATTTTGTTCACGTTATTTGTGTTATCTGAATTCGACTGCGCCTTTACTCAGTTTCATACGACTTTTCCTAGGTCCAGCGCTTATTTGAACTTCGTCAATTGCGAAATAAACTGCTACTTTATATTCTTTTGGAATCAGCCATTATCGTGTGTTCGTTAACAACGGACCAGCGTCAAATACAGGAACATTTATCTGACCATGGACTGTGAGGATGCTACCAGTGGCAGTGCTAACTGTGAAATACGTTTCCCGTGCTTCTATTTTCATCATTGATCATGATCACGACCTGATAAGCCCGGCCAACTGTACTTCCGCATTGTCCATGGAAGGGTTTCTCCGAAATTCCAATCAGAGAACCTTCGATGACATTGGCAAGGTGAGAGACAATAGTAGCTTTCTAATTCGCTGGATTAATGGACATCGATTTTGTACAGTAGTCAACCAGCTGCACTCTTCGGTTACGTCAAAGCATTCGTTCAATCCGGTTTCAATCACACATACCTGAACAGTGCAGTGTATTCCGTACAGAGGTAGGGAATAATTGTATTGAAATATTTTTGTTGTGTGTTGCGTCAGATAATAAGTTTAGACAAATATCATTTACTGCATGATCAATTACTGACTGAGCAACTCGGGAGAAGTAAATAAAATAATTACGGGCGTTTCTTTCCAGCAACACTAGTTGCGGACTATTTCGTTTATCTCATCTATGCCCCATAGTTCTTGATTAACCTTTAAAAACATCTGCTTTTCGAAATTTTGAGGAAGAATTCCCTGCCTACGGCTACTAAGTGCGATTCCAGCTACTGAAAACAACCTCTCACAAATATTGGTAGTAGGCAAAATAAAGCGAGGATCAACATACTGGTTCATCTGAACCATCGAAATCTGACGTTTCGTACGAGCTCTGGCAGCAATAAACAAATTATCACGAACGGAGGTAGTACCTTCAGCTTCAGAACTTGCCACATGTTCCATTTGCAAGCACTGCACAGAATCCATTTCAGTTGCAGTCAGATCTGCCACATGATTATTCAAAATTTTCACAATACCGGATTCGAATTCTGGGTTATGCACCACTTTTGCGTTGATTGACAGAGAATGATCGGATTTAGAATAGTCTTCCATCACTGCATCAAACAGAGCGCGAACGCCTGCAAGCGTTGTACTAGATTTCTGTAATTCTTTAGCAACATAGTCCAGTTGGCTGAATGATTCACATAACCGTTTCAAGTTTCTAGTAGCTCGGGTTCCAGGCATCATACATTCCACATCTTTGATATTGCACAAGTGTTCTTCTATTTGAAAGTACCGTTGCAGCATTACTGCGTAGACGACTATCTTGTAATATTGCTGCATTGAGCAGTGAGATGAATGAACTCTCGAAGCTTAGCTGCTAGTACAGGGCTTGATAATCGTTTCATAATTTTCATAATTTGCTCATATGATGCATCGTGCTGAGAAATCAGTGACCGTACGAACAGATTAAATCTGTGTGAGGAGCATCCTACGAAACTTATTCCAGTTTTTGTAGAAATAGACTGGTTGGTACTACAATTGTCACCATTAAGTGCTACCACATTAGCCAATGACTTTCCAAAAACTTTTAAAACCTATTCCAGGTACTCGATATGGTTGTCTGCACATTGATCTGACTCGGTCTCCATAGGTGAAAATGCTAGAAGCAGCTGATCGAAACCAGCTTCAGAACTCTTCGAGGGATAAGTACAGTATACAGCCACGTAGTGTGTTACTCCCGCCGACCATCCATCGAAATTTATAGCTAACTTCTTCGGTAGTATGGCTGCTACTTTCTCTTCAACTTTTGCAGTAAGGAGATCCATGTACTTCGACACAGTTTTAACATCAATGTGACCATACCTAAAGAAAATTCGAAATTCAGGATTGTTTGTAGTATTGAATGATAGCAAAGCCTTAACAACAAGGCTCATCCAACCGTTGATATTCAACGTTTTCTGACTATAGAAAAGTGTACGGCAATCTGTTGAGCGCTCTGAAGTCTTATTGGAGGAGTGCGTATCCGATATCAAAGCTGTGAGATCTTCCGGGTGCGCCGTTCGCACATGGCTGACAAAGTTCTCGTATCCTCTCAGTGAATCATTGCGTTCTTTACCACACTTGCACCGCCATATCAGACCGTCTAGAGAAACTTGAGTAAAGAATTGATCCTTCACACGCTTTCCGTATCCTCTGGAAGACTTTTTGCGGGAACTGATATCTCGAGACATTCTCTGAGTAGTGAGTTACTGTTGCTAATCTATCTTCATCTTTCATTTAGCAGAAGGTACACTTCAGAGAGCGTCTACGTTATTGAAAATTAGTCACAATTGATTGACTACGACTCATTCTGCAGAAGATGTATTCATCTTCCCTAAAATACTGTAGAAATAAAAAAACAAATTATTATGAAACTGCATGGTTGATCAAGAAATACAAATAAAGTAGACAAAAGAAAGCATAAGTACAGTACCACAATAACTATAATTACTGTAATCCAATATTATTCTTCCCTACCTCTGATTCCGAATCAGGGCATTGCTTATTAACACCGTATCAACGACAAACACGTCATCTCAAATAATATGCCGGAAATCCAGCTGTGCCTTATGCTTCACCATTCTATGATGTAATAATGTACAGTATAAATTTCAGGAAGTTTACTGTACGCGCGACTCGTAGAAACCCACATGCACTTTAAGCTCTTTTGCTCCGTGTGGGCCAACGATCCGAAAAATAGTCTGCCCCGAATCGAGAGTGCAAGGAACACTGAAGTAAGTGAGAAATAATGAATAGTAGAGTTTGGGCCTTCGATTTATTGAAAATTGATGAATATGGAGAGCATGACAGCTCGGTTTGCAGCTGTTATCTACCAAATAAAACCCCTCACATGGCTCGGAAACTGTAGAGAGCCCAGTTTCTTACGACCAAGGACGGCGAGGAGTCTCATGACAGCAAAATGACTAGGGATTACAGTGATTTTGATTTCCGGTAAGTGTCTGTGACTAGAAACTATTTTGTTGCCGAGAAAATCGCAGGATTTGGAGTTGTGGAGTATTCTACAGTACAGTACTAACCTGTCAATATTTCCGGTCGTGAGACTGCCTGGATCTATGTTTTCATAAAATGCATTGAATTTCTATGATTCTTAGAGTCTTGTGATCGGACATATTGACAGGATAGACTTGTATAGTACTGTACACAATATATGTAACGATGAACAGCAGTGGGAATTTCTACTGCTTCACCACGCGGATTCTTGCTGACTAACACAACAAACGACGCAGAACGACGGACGGTTGCACTGCAGCTGTGAGGTCTAATCTAAGTACTTGTACGTGTGCAGTGCAGTGCGTACATAATTTCGAGAATACCGACCGAGTCGGAGAAAAGATCGACAAATTCAGTGAATTATTCTCAGTGTGCTGTGCTTCTTCGAACCCTTGAAGAAAATAGATTTCACTCGAGTTTGTGCTATGTCATTTAGACACCCTCTATTCATTACAATATTCCTGGAACTCTGTGTCCTCGATTTTTGTCTCGACATCGACTCTAACTTGGTCATGCCATCGTACACAGCTCTATCTACCCAACCTCGGCCTACTGTGCCTCCACTCATTCGTACACTACCCCTACTTCATCCATGTGGTACTATTCCACCTATTGAACTTCCACCTTCCTGGTCGGACGTTGGATCTGTTGAACTGCACAATTGCAATGCTCAAGGTGGTTCGAATGACAACTAGGAGCGTGTTGCTTTGATATCGACATACCCGATGAATCATCATTCGAAGTAATACGGTGTTGAGTCTTCTTCTAACAATGTCGCAGGACTGCTCGTTGAATTACTCGAGTGTGTGTCAGAAGGGTTAATTGTAAAATGTCTTACTTTTTTGGTTCCGTTTATTATGCTTAGTCGCGTAAAGATGATTTAGGAAAAGTATGGGTGTGGGAAAGAAGCGACGGATTTTCAGTTGCAGAGATCTTTAGATTTGTGTTCTATTGGATACTGGCAGTGAATACCGTTTACCTCTCAGCAATCATTGCAATCATCTCCAAGTTTTTTGTCTTGCGTGCGAATGAACCAATTGGCAACATTTATGCTAGGGGTAAGCATTTCAGTACACTCCTAGAACTGTCCTGCACAGTATTCCCTCCCTCAGTACAGCACATGCTGAGGTAGCAATAGGCGGTTGATTAGCCATTCGAATCTCGCCGTGTACTGTACTACACGTTTCGGCAGTCGCGCTGGATTTTATGTCGTCTTGACTAGATTGGCAAGACCACGCACTGTATAGACCCATTAAATCCGCTTCGGAAATCAGTTTTCACACGACAACTAGTGAATTTTTAACGGCTGAGAACGTGTTCCATCGGTAACTAAAGTTCAATGCCTCGAATTTTCAGATGCACAGGAACCGAAAGCAACGCACATAATTTTTAGAAAAATTTGTATGAGACCCCCTGTCACCACGGAATTCCGTCTTGATCCTATACTAGATTAGTTCTGCACCTTTACGCACAGTTCTTGTTCTCAGTAAATTGACCCTGTCTTCGTAAATCCTCATACTTCCATAATCTAGAAGAACAGATGTATCAAGTACCTCATATAGCCTCGCCCACAATTAAAATCGCTACTCCAAACTTTTCGCTTACCAAAAAGCCTTTTAACTAAGTATTCGTTGTTCTAGTGTTTCTTTTTTAGATTCCTGGCTCATTTAGGGGCGACAACCCCGCAACAAGTCGGCCCATGCGACAGGATGAACTGGAAAATAGATGCACTTAAAAGATACATGCATTAATGGATAGGAGAGAGTACAAAACGATGATTTGCAGCTGGATTCCACCGAATCACAAACCTCCATATCGCCGAGAATCAGTTGCTAGTCAGTTTTCTATCGGAAGGACAGCGAGGAGCCCTACGACTGAGAATTGGGTGTGGGAAGACAGTGATCCTGATTCCCAGACAGTGACCGTCACATAACCGATTACTGATTGGAGAGAAGATTGCACGATATAGCACTGTACTGTACTGTACTGTACTGTACTGTGCTGTACCTTACGTAGAACGACGAACAACAGTAGGGATTTCGACCGCTTCTCTACAACGTTTCTTCATGACGTGCACTGTAAACAACTCAGAACGACCAACGATGGCGGTGCAGCTGTGTTTTCAAATTGTCACGAGCTCATACGATCTCTAGAGTCCTGTACTGTACCGATCAATAAGTCTTCGAACGAGTGAGGAAAGAAACAGACAATACGGCGAATTGTCAACATTACGCTACTTTCACGAACTTTTGCGAGACAGCAGTTATTTCTCGAGTTTGAACTCTGCAATGGTGTTCCTTGTTTACCTCGATCAACGTCTATTCGTACAGTGTATGGATACTGTACTGTACTGTACGTATATAAGTTAAATGTCTCATTTCTTATGTCTTCGCTTCACTCCTACCTTCGTCATGCCCGTTTGCACAACTCCAACCGCACAAACTCACTCCACTGTGTCTCATTCCATTCGTCCTTTGCCCCTGCTATATCCTGATCATTCCATTCCTGCCCTCGAACTCCCGCGTGCTCGTTCGGACATTGTATCTGTTGACGTAAACAATTCCAACGCGCAGCGTGCGATGGACGACAAGCTGGATTGTAAAACATCGAAATCGACACTACCGGTTAACCATCGGTCGCTCTAGAACCATACCAAGGTTACTCACGTTGCGTTATAAGACTGCTACATGACCCAAGCATGTGTGCGTTACGCTCTTTACTTGTATAGTGATTTGTTCTTGTGCTCCTTTGTATTTGATTTTGTTGTGTGAAAATGATGTTGTGGAAATTCATGGGCTGGGCAATGAAAGGGACGGATTTTCAATTGTAAAGAATATAAGATTTGTTCACTGCTTAATATACAACCCCCCTCATCGATCACCATTCTTTTTTAGCAGTTTCTGTTCGTTCCGCAATTTTTCGGCAAACGAGCCAGAGGCAATACTCAGGCAAGAGGTATACATTTCAGTACAGTTTAGGGACCGTACTGTACCGGAACAGTATGCACACCCTGGCTACATTCTGAGGTAGCATTCGGCGTTTGATTGGCTGTTCGAATCTCGCCCTTTACTGCACAGTACAGTACTGTAACAGACGCTGATTTTCATGTCGTCTTGGTTAGCAAGGCCACGTACTTCATCTACGAAATCCACTTGGGAAATCAATTTTCATGAGATAACTGGTGGAACCGAGTCAGGTGTTTACCGCTTGTCCACTAAGTAGGTATAATCCGAATACTGCACGATTTAATAATGCACCGGTCCATCAGAAACCTTTTCCAGCTTACAATCATTAAAGTCCGTTTTCCGGAATCTTGGTTCCTAGCGGTGTTCTTGAGGAAAGTGCGCTCATTCCGCACCAGAGGCGGCGAAGGTTATAACAGGGTAGATCAACAAGCTTCTTGAAATCGTTTTGGAATGTTGCCGGGATGTGCCGAAATGCCTTCTCACTCAGACGTAAGCCTTCCGAAAGCTGGGCCCTGCGGTTCAAGTCACAGAATTTTTGTCTTAAAGCCGAAGCAAGTCAATTGAATGTACCTTGCAGTCGCATATTTTTGAATATACCTCATTATTGTTGTATCAGACGGTATGTTAGCTGGCAGTCCTCTTCTCGAATGATTTCGTGAATTCAATTTCACTCGTAAAAAATAAAATTTAACTAAAAAATCGCCTTGGAAAGAAAACCATTTTGCGACCTAATTCCTTTGATCATGCACACACTCCACCACTCTCTATTCCCTCTCTTCGGCGTGCACCTCAGTAGTGTACGAAGGTAGAAGGTTTCCGAAAATAAATGTTGGTTCCCAGAAATAGAAAACGGGAATGTTATAGTGAAGATTATGGCTACTGCCATAAAACTTATGTTTCACAGAGAACAGACTAAATTTATATCAATCTAGAAAAAATAATAGAAACAGCCTAATTTTCTCGATCACATAGAAGTAATAGAGGCAGCTTTACTTTAATAGAAAGTCAATTCAAATTGTTAGAGACAAACAAGCAAAAACATCTTCTGGAAGGTTCAATGCGTACTCAGAGAATGTTTTGTAGGAAATTTGATAGAATCATTAAAATTTGAACTCAAGAGACATGCAGAAAGGAAATCAGAACTGGAATGTGGAGTCAAACATATTCAAACTTTTATTATTTTTCCTAAAAACTGTAAATTTCTATACTTCACAATTTTTATTCGCAGTAAGTTGCACGAATTGATTGGATGATATTGAGATCAGTGAAAAAATTGACTTTCATTTACATCTAAATAGCTGAACATTGTGCGACATAATGCAAAGCTTTCTTAGGTTGCAAATTTTATAAAGGTGTCGAAAAGACTGAAATAATGATTTCAGAAACTTAAAATGAAAAAATATTTCGAGCTGGTTCATATACGTACGTACCCATAATCTCAACATTCGAAGTCAAGCAATATCGAAAAAACAATAGAGTTCAGGGCGATTGCGAGCACTTTGAAGCTTTCCTAAAGCTTTCCTAATCGAGTTGCATAGATAATTTGTGTTCTCAAAAAATAATATTCAAGTTGAATCTATATCGGCTGCTTTAATCATATGGATTTCGACACCTCGAATATCTTCATGACGTTCGCTTGATCGGTGTAGATTATTTTCAGTATACTTCACCCTATTGATATTTTTCTCTCGGCATTAACCATTCGAAGTCATCTCGGACCCTGATATATCCAAGAATTCAAAAGTGATTCACTTACTAGATCTGAAAACAACATCTCAGTCTACCAAATGCTATTGGTAGTCAGAATGTGCTGCATGAAAAGTCAGTAGTATAATGCCACAAAATAGTTTGACGGTTCGATTTACTTGTGTCGTTCCCGATTCATCTGTGTCCTAATTCTACATTCAAGATTAAGTGAAGAGTTAATTGCTTTCCGCCCAAATACATTGAATAGTCATTTATTGACTAATTGCTAGCTATGAAATCTAGGTCAATCTAGGCAAGATAAAGAAAAGCTGTAAAATGCATTGCACAATTTCATGTGCTATGCTGGCATGAGGCGCAGTGGTTGTTGTCTCTATCTACCATTGCCTGTCTATCTGATCTACTTGCCATTAGCATCGCCCTAAATGCTGCTGCGATCTTGATTCAAGAAACCGAGACTGAACATTATCGTCGGTAGATAGAACACCAAACGATAGCTATCTCAATTTAATGAATACAAGGAGGTATGTGGTTTGATGAATGTGAAAACTTCTTATCGCAAAGCAAGTTTCAATTTGAATTTCTATTAAAATTGTATTTTTGTATAGATAATGGATGCAGTACGAAAATTTAAACGTGTGGTGAAGTTACACTCAGCTAATGCCTGTGCTATTTTTTTCTGACGGTG
>JAAUYH010139400.1_pt1 | contig 37123 bp, 33 predicted proteins | sample 7278061 | NCBI WGS metagenome assembly JAAUYH01 (sample SAMN14350203, study PRJNA611818) | marine sediment metagenome | isolation source: surface marine sediment (0.6m) | place: French Polynesia: Moorea | collected 2018-08 | reverse complement strand
CCGGGCTGCTTGAAGATGTACATGGTTTGCCACAGGGTGGGGTGGCTGTAGCCCAGGTCCCGCAGCACCTGGCCGATCAGGGGAAGCCGGCAGAAGTCGCCAAACTCCGGCACCAGGTCATGCATGGCATGTCCCATCTTGTTGATGGCCAGCTCCTTGGGTCGGATCAGCTCACCATCCGCCCCCAGGGCGCCTTCCTCCAGAAAACAGTGCACCGCTTCGGCCGAGTCAAAAAAGTAGTCATCCCGGCCGGCGTCCCGATCGGTGGTTTTGAACACCGTGCGGTGCCGGTCGATGTCGAACTCATCGACGATGGCCAGCGCCGCTTTCCTGACTTTTTCCAATTCGCCTGCAGCGAACGCGTTTTCCAGCACCAGGAAACCGTCCTGGTCAAACTGCTGCTTTTGATCCGGGGTCAGCACGACAACAACTCATTCAGAATCGGGCAGCACATGATACAGCCTCGCGACCATTCATCGCGGCAGGCGGTCAGGCCGTGCGGCGGCTCATCCTTGCGGACTGCTGCAGCCCGATCTTGCGCCAGTGATACAGGATAATCACGATGCCGGTCACCAGCGGCACCGCCCACAGGCCGGGATTGAGGGCCAGTTCCGGCATCAGGCGGACCGCGCCAAAGGCGAAAAACGCGGTGTAAACGGAGATGCCGGCGCCCACCAGTCCCTTGACGTGTTCCTTCAGCCAGTCCGTGGGCCCGGGCCGGGACTTGTAGATGAACCAGAGATTGGTGCCGGCCGTGGCGAAGCCCACCATGGAGATCCCCACCATCAGCACCTGCTCCAGCTGGACGCCGCGCCAGGCACAGTTGGCGGCGGTCACCACCAGGATGGCCTGGAGAAACAGGTTGAAGGTTCCCCGGTTGGCCAGATGGTCACGGCGGTTTCGGATGCACATCAATCCGTACCAGGCCAGGTTCACTGTCAGGATGGCCAGGTAGAGCATCATCCAGCCGAAGATGCCCTGGATCAGGGCCGGGTCGAACTCAAGGCTTGGGTGGGTGCCCACCGGGTCCATGATGGTCAGGCTGGACATGCAGACCGCGATGCTTCCCGTGGTCAGCATGGACAGGACGAAGACTTTGCCCCACAGGCGGTGTACCGGACTGCCCTTGCGGCTGGCCACGGGCACCCAGAACCCCAGCAGTCCGACGCTGCCGGTCACAATGTGGGCCGCCACGAACAGGTGAAACGGCCAGATAAATGGATCGTGGAACAGGCCCAAGAGGCTCACTCACGCGTTGCTCAACTGTCAACCCAACTATACACTTAATACTGTCAATCCTTCTATCTCGCATATTGGAGAATCCGGAACCCATAGCAACCTCGCCGGCTGCTTACGTGCCCCCCCGCCCGGCACCGCTGTCGCCCTTGCCAGCCCTGGTTCGAACGGCCTGGCAGGGCGAGGGCAATCTGCTCAGCCTGCTGCCGGCGGCGGCCTATCGGCTGCCGGTGACGCACCTGGGCTGGTCGAGGCGCTCCATCCTGCTGGTTAACGACCCCGCCCTGATCAAGGACGTCATGACCGACCCCAGCGGCATCTATCCCAAGAACGACCTGTTCGTGGGCGCCCTGGAGCCCCTGGTCGGCGAGTCCATTTTTGTCTCCAGCGGCGAAAAATGGCGGCGGCAGCGGGACATGATCGATCCGGCTTTTTCCCATATGCGGCTGAGCCGGGCTTTCGGCTCCATGACCGCCGCGGTGGACGACTACGAGTCCCGCCTGGCGCAGCTGGCGTCCCGGGGTGAATCCTTCTCCCTGGACCTGGCCATGAGCCACCTGACCGCCGACGTCATATGCCGGACGGTATTCTCCACCTCCCTGGCCACCCAGACCGCCCGGGAGGTATTCGATGATTTTGCCGTTTTCGAGCGCAGTGCCGCCCAGGTTGAGCTGAAGGCATTGATTTTTGACCCGGCGTTCAAGCCGGTACCCCAGCATCAGCCGGTGCTGGACGCGTGCCAGAGAATTCGGGATCACCTGGGGCAGCTGGTGGACAGCCACATGGATGACGGCGAGCAGCAATACAACGACATCGCCTCGGCCTGTATCGGCGCCAGGGACAAAGACACCGGTTGCGGGTTTACCCGCAAAGAGTTGATTGATGAACTGGGCGTCATGTTCCTGGCCGGACACGAGACCACCGCCAGTGCTCTGACCTGGCTGTTCTACATCCTGTCGGTGCGGCCCGAAGTGGTGGCGAGGATCCGGGAAGAAGTGGACCAGGTTGTTGGCTCCGGGCCGGTGCTGTTCGAACACGTCAGGCAGCTGCGCTATGTGAAAAACGTCTTCCGGGAGACCATGCGGCTTTATCCACCCATCACTTTTATTCCCCGGGTTGCCATGGAAAAGACCCGGATCGGAAAGTTCAAGGTCAAGCGCGGCGCCATGATCATGATTTCTCCCTGGGCCACCCATCGCAACCAGCGGCTTTGGAAGAACCCCGACGTGTTCGACCCGGACAGGTTCACACCGGAGCGGGAGCACGAGCTGACCCCGGGCTGTTACCTGGCTTTCGGCATCGGTCCCCGAACCTGTGTGGGTGCCGGCTTTGCCCAGACCGAGGCCAGCCTGATCATTGCCCGGCTGGCGCGGCGCTTTGATTTTGAGACATTGAATGCCGAGACCGTTCGTCCGGTGGCGCGGCTGACCACCCGCCCGGTGGAGCAGATTCAGTGCGTGGCCACAGAACGGGACTAACTACTCGTACCAGCCGATGTCGAAGGTTGAAGCCTCGCCGAAGGTCATGCCGGCAAATATGGTTCGGCGCAGGATCTGGTGGGACGTCAGCGGCATCAGCAGAAAGGGCAGGGGATCACGCCGGCCCCAGCTGACGTCGCGACAGCCGAACAGGTGCCTGAGGTTGCCGCGCCAGGGGCGTCCCTTGATGGCCGCACCCTGGGTTTCAGTCAGTGCCGGGTAGAACTGCTGCAGAACCCGTTCGCTGCGCAGCCGGAAGGGATTGGGTTGGTCCGGCTCGAGGATGGCCGCCGCCAGGTCCTCGGGCTGCACGAAGTGGATGCCGCTGGTGGTGCGGGGATTACATTCGATGGGAAGAGCACGCCCGGTCTGGTCCCGGCGAAAGTCAAAGGAGATAAAGCCGCTGTGACCGGTTTGCTCGACAAAAGACCTGATCCATGCCAGCACCTCGGGATCCGGCTGCGGGATGGATTCGAAGCACACCGCTACGGTGCCGGTCATGATCAGCCCGCGGTAGAGGACGGTCCCCACCAGCCGGCCCTGGTGGGCAATGGAAAAGGAGCTGAACTCTTCGCCCGGCAGCAGGGCCTGGACAACGGCGGGCGAGTCCAGGTCCGGCAGGGCGTCCCCGGCCCGGTGCAGGGTGACGCCGTGGCCGGCGGAGGAAAGGATGGGTTTGATCACGTAGTCATGGCGCGAAGCAAACTCTGCCGCCTCGGCACTGGCCAGGTCATAAGTGGCGGGCACCGGCAGATCCAGCTGCCGGGCCGCCTGCATGAAGGCCAGCTTGCTGTGGAGTTTCAACAGCACCGCCTGTGGCATACCAAACAGGCGGGCGTGTTGCGGCAGGCTGTCGGTAATGGCCGCCAGGTGCAGCACCTCTTCCGACACCGGCACCACCAGGTCCACGGTGTGCTCCCGGATGATGGCATTGAGATCCTCCAGGTAGCGCTCAGCGCTGGCGTCGGGCGGCGTAACGGTCAGGCTGCGGCTGACCGATCGCGACACCCGGCTGAGGTGCCAGCGCCAGGGTTCAGCGATGATGACCCGGCAGCCGGCCCCGGCCAGTGCGCGGGCGAGCTCCAGTCCCTTGGGCAGTCGCCCAAGGCTGATCAGAATGGTTCTGGCCATCAACCGATGGCCCCCCGGAGTGCTTTACGGGATAACAGGTATGGCCCCATCTGGCACATAATACAGCTCGGCACGGAGAGGGGGTGAAACGAGATGGAACTGCTGGAACAACTCGTCACGTCGGGTCGAATCGTGGACATCATGCTGGGATTTGTGCTGCTGGAAATCCTCGCGCTGCTGCTGCTGTTCCGGCTGACCGGCAAGGGCATAGCCCCGGTACCGCTGATCACCAACATCGGCGCCGGCGGCAGCCTGATGCTGGCCCTGAAAACGGTGCTGTCCGGGGCGGCCTGGACCTGGACCGCCGGCAGCCTGGTGCTGGCGCTGATTTTTCACATGCTGGACCTGAGCCAGCGCTGGAACAAAGGGGAAGCCTGAATTGGACCAGAAAGCAAAACCCCGTGCCGTGGTCATCGGCAGCGGCTTCGGCGGGCTGGCGGCGGCCATTCGCTTGGGGGCTCGAGGCTACCAGGTCACGGTGCTGGAAAAGCTGGATCAGCCCGGCGGGCGCGCTTACGTTTACCGCCAGGACGGTTTCACCTTCGACGCAGGGCCCACCATCGTTACGGCGCCCTTTCTGCTGGAGGAGCTGTGGGAACTCTGCGGTCGACAGCTCTCCGATGACATCGATCTGCAGTCGCTGTCTCCTTTCTACCGGATTCGATTCGACGACGGAACCTACTTCGACTACAGCGGCGACGATGCCGCAATGGACGAGCAGATTTCAAAGTTCAACCCGGCGGACGCTGCCGGATTCCAGCGACTGCTGAGGGCCAGCGCCCGGCTGTACGACGTCGGGTTCGACAAGCTGCTCAACGTCTCCTTCGACAGCCTCGGCAAGATGCTGTCCACGGTGCCTGATCTGCTGCGCTGCCAGTTCTACCGTTCCGTCTACAGCCTGGTCTGCAGCTACATCAAGCATCCCAAGCTGCGCCAGGTGTTCAGCTTTCACCCGCTGCTGGTTGGGGGCAATCCCCTGACCGCCACGGCCATCTACGTGCTCATCGCCCAGCTGGAGCGCAAGCACGGCGTGCATTTTGCCATGGGCGGTACCGGCAGTCTGGTCCGTGGCATGGTCAATCTGATCGAAGGGCAGGGTGGCCGGTTAAGACTCAACCAGACGGTCAAGCAGATCCGCGTCGAGGGCGGTCGTGCCACCGGCGTTGAGCTGGAGTCCGGTGAGCAGGTGGATGCCGACGTGGTGGTATCCAACGCCGATTCCGCCGCCACCTATCGGTACCTGCTTTCCGAGAGTCATCGCAAGCGCTGGACCAACCGCAAGCTGGAGCGGTCGCGTTATTCCATGAGCCTGGTGGTCTGGTACTTCGGGACCAACCGCCAGTATCCCGAGGTGCCCCACCATATGATCATGCTGGGGCCTCGGTACGAGCCGCTGCTGAGGGACATCTTCGACCGCAAGGTGCTGGCGGATGACTTCAGCCTGTACCTGCACCGCCCCACCGCCTCGGATCCGTCCCTGGCCCCGGCGGGGTGTGACTGCTTCTACGTGCTGTCGCCGGTACCCAACCTGGATGCCGACATCGACTGGGCGGAGATGGCTGAACCCTACCGCCGGAGGATTGCCCGCAAGCTGTCGGATACCGTGCTGCCGGATCTGGAAAGCCACGTCATTTCCTCCCGCATGCTGACGCCGCCGGATTTCCAGGATCGGTTGTTTTCCCTGAAAGGGGCGGCTTTTGGGCTGGAGCCGGTGCTGACCCAGACCGCCTGGTTTCGTCCCCATAACCGCAGCGAAGACATTCCGGGCCTGTACCTGGTGGGCGCGGGCACACACCCCGGGGCCGGCATGCCCGGCGTGATTTCATCCGCCAAGGTGTTGGACGAGGTGGTGCCGGATCCTGCCTGAGCCAGTCTCGTCTCTGCCAGATCAGGACTGTCCCAGGTCGGCGGCAACGCTGGCAGCCGCGATGCGTCCGGACAGTGCCGCCATGGGGACACCGGGGCCGGGGTGCACTGTGCCGCCGGCAAGGTAGAGCCCGGGAATCCTGGAGCGCGATCCCCAGCGCCGGAAGGAGCCGGTCATGCCGTGGGTAGGCCAGCCGTAGATGGCACCATCGCTGCCCGGAAAGCGTTGGTCGAAATCAAAGGGAGAGGTGCGTACCGGCGGGGACCCGGGGGTAATGCGCAGTCCGTGTCGATCCAGCAATCCCCAGGTTCGTGATTCCAGCTCATCCAGTTCCTGGTCCGGCATAGGGCGCGCCGGGGCGTTGACCAGCAGGAACAGTCTCTGATCACCTGCCTCGGGGTCTGGCCGGGAGTCGACGTGATCCTGGGCGCATACGTAAACCGTGGGCTCGACAGGCGTCTTGCCCTGGCCAAACAGGCAGGTGAATTCATTGGCGTATTCGCCGCCGAAAAACACCGTATGATAGGCCAGCGGAAACCCCTCGGCACTGCCCGACAGGCTCCAGGTCACCGCGGACAGCGAGCGGGGTTCTCCGCTGCGCGAAGGCAGTGCGGACCGCACCGCGTTACCCAGCAGGCCTCGCTGCAGCGCCTGGACGTCGCCGTTGAACACGACCGCGTCCGCCGCCAGGGTTTCACCCGATGCCAGTTCAACCGCGCGGACATGGCCATTGTGGGTGTCAATCCGGCTCACCTCTGAACGGGTCCGCAGCGCCACGCCCTGCCGTTCCAGCATGGCAGTGAGTGCTTCGGCCAGTCGCTGCATGCCGCCCGTCACCGACCACACCCCGGCCCGCTCGGCGTGGGCGATCAGCATCAGGGTAGCCGGTGCCTGCAGCGGCGAGGAGCCGCAGTAAGTGGCGTACCGCCCAAACAGCTGGCGCAGGCGCGGATCGGAAAAATAGCGCCCCAGTTCCCGCCACAGGGTTCTGTACGGGCGCGTGGCGTAGAGTTTTGGGATGCCCGACAGCCCAAGGGAAAAAGTCAGCGCCAGGGGGCCTGGCTTTTCGCACCGCATGAACGTGTGGTCCAGAGTCTTGAACACGTCCTCGGAGTCCCTGGCAAAGCGGGCGTAGGCCTGGGCTTCGCGGGGACCGGCAAACTCTGCCACCGCCTCCACCGAGAGCTCCACATCCGAATAGAGGTCCAGCCGGCTGCCGTCCAGCCAGGCGTGGCGCGCCAGCACCTCGGGACGTTCCAGGGCCAGATGCTCCGACAACTCCTCACCCGCGTCGGCGAACAGCTGCTCAAACACCCAGCGCATGGTAAATACCGTGGGACCTGAATCGATACCCCGGCCGTCCACGACGACCTCCCGCATCTTGCCCCCGGTGTGGGGCTGCCGTTCCAGCAGCGTGACGTCAAATCCGGCAACGGCCAATTGTGTGGCGGCGGACAGTCCGCCCATGCCGGCGCCGATGACAATGATTTTCTTTCGGCTGTTCGCCATCCGCTGTGGCTCAGCTGGCGGAGATGGAGGAATCCAGGAATATGTCCAGGGATTCGCAGAATTCGACGGGCTGCTCAAAATGCGGCAGGGCACCGCTATGGAAAGGTTGAAATCGCCAGTTCTCCAGGTCTCGCGCCCAGTCCGCGCCACTGAAATCCTTGAAGTCGCCCCGGGTGCCGTGGGGGACCCATACCGGCATCTTCAGCTGTCTGTAGACATTGGGAATGTCGCGGCTGAACAGGCGGCCGGACAGGAACGCCAGGGGAGCGTAACGGGCACCCGGCTGATGACTGGTCTGGTAGCTGTAGCGTGCGAGATCCTGGTCAATCTGGTCTGAACCCCAGGTCCGTTTCAGGAAATAATTGACCGATGCCTGGGTGGTCAACAGCCCGAACAGGGCGGGGCTCAGCAGGGGCAGCGAGAGCCCTGCAAGCATCCCGGGTACCTCCCGGTTTCCCGGTTCCGTGCTTGCCGACTCGGCCGCGCGGCGGTTGAATCCGGTGGGCGTGATCAGGGTCAGCGTTCGTGGCGGCGAATCCGTCTGGACAGCAGCGCGGGCCAGGAACTCGCCGCCCAGGGACAGTGCCATTGCGTCCACCGGCGATCCCGGGCATTCGGCTTCGATCAGTGCCAGCATGTCGGCCACGGCCGCAACGAAGAGGTCTACCCCGTAGTCCCGCCTGGACCTGTCGGAAAACCCGAACCCGGGAAGGTCCAGAGCGAAGACCCGGCGACGGGGCGCCAGGTGGTCAAACACGGGCTGCATTTCCCTGGCCGAGGCGGCGGCGTTGACGCTGTGAACCAGCAACACCGGTTCACCCTGGCCCAGGACGTAGTAACTGACGCGCCCGGCCGGCCCGTTCCGCTCCAGGCGTTCGCCGTCCAGGGCAGCTTGCAGCTTCATGGCGGAGTGTGGGTCAGGCTTCGGCGTCCGTGTCGCGTGCGGCCTGCAGGGCTTTCTTCTGGCGCAGCACCACGTCGACGATATTAAACAACAGGGCAGCCGCGAGATACGCTCCGGTCATCCCCCAGGAGTTTCCGGACAGGGCCTCCAGCAGGGCAAACAGCAGCATCAGGCCCGGCAGCTTGGCCAGTACGATTTCGGCCGGGCGCAAGCCGAGACCGGTTCGATAATGAACTACCGACAGCACCAGCATTTCCAGCGCCAGGACAACCGCCGCCATGACCACCACCCCCTGGGGCGACAGGACTGCTTGAATCAACTGATCAACCGGCATCAACCAAACTCCTGTCAGGTACTTGGAGCAAGGCCCAGCAAGTGGGCCATGTCTTTGATGAAAATTCGCACGTGGGCCGCGGGGCGGGCCCGGACCAGCCGCTTGTTCATGTAGGCTTCCCAGGTCAGGCGCTGCACGTCCGGGTCACCGCACATGGTGACAAATCGTTCGCGCCTGGCGTCACTGGAGTACCAGAATTTCTGCATGATGCCGAGCATCCAGAAAATGCGGCCGTGTTCCCTGGCAAATCGTCGTCGCGCCTGTTTCAGCAGCCGCGCATCGGCCGTTTCCAGGCAGGCGTCAACCGCCTCGGCACCGAGCTGGCCGGACAGCATGGCGTAGTAGATGCCTTCGCCGGAAGCGGGCGCAACAACGCCGGCCGCGTCACCAACCACTACCACGTCGCGGCCGTTGTCCCAGCGTTTCAGCGGTCGCAGCGGCAGCGGCGCACCCTCCCGGCGGATCAGCCGGGCGTCGCTCAGACCCGCCGCAGCGCGCAGATCCGTCAGGGCCTTGCGAATGGAAAATCCCTTGACCGCGGTGCCGGTGCCGACGCTGGACTCACCGCCGTGGGGGAATACCCAGCCGTAAAAATCCGGCGACAGGCGACCCTGGTAATACACTTCGCAGCGCGTGCCGTCGAAGTCTTCCGGAGTCTCGATGATTTCGTGGGAGGCGTAGACAAACGGAATCTGGTCGGCCTTGGGGATGTTCTGGCGGGCCACCCTGGACGATGCGCCGTCAGCGCCGATGACGAAGCGGGCGCGAACGGCCTGCTCGCCCTGGTCCTTGCTGGTGTAGTGCACCACGCAGGGACCGTCGTCAGGCCGGTTGATGTGCTGGAACCTGCCGGTGCGCCGGTCGGCTCCGGCCTGGTCGGCACGCTGCCGCAGCCATTCGTCGAACTCGCAGCGGTCCACCATTCCGACATAACCGCCGTCGATGGGCATATCCACCTTCCGGTCGGTGGGCGATATGATCCGGGCGGACCGGGCCCGGGCCTTGATCAGGTGGTCCGGGATATGAAAATCCCGCACCAGCCGCGGCGGGATCGCGCCGCCACAGGGTTTGATTCGCCCGTCCCGGTCCAGCAGCAGCACGCGCCGGCCCTGCCGGGCCAGGGTCTCTGCCGCCGTGGCGCCGGCGGGCCCGCCGCCGACGACGGCGACATCAAAAGTGTCTGTCGGTTTGATGGAATTCATTGTTGAGATACCCCTACCAGGTGTTCACTGACGCGACCGATGGAATGCCGGCGCGAAGCGGGATGCGTGCCTGAAATCCGCATCGCCAGCAGTGCTGCAAACACAAACAGCCCCGCCTCTATAACAAATACGCTGCCATAGGCCAGCACCGGCTGATCCGAGAACAACATGATCAGATCGACTCCTGCGGCGCCCAGCAGGCCACCAAACCCCATGGCCAGGGCCTGGGCCGCGCCCCACAGTCCCATGCGCACGCCTTCCCGGCGGGCGCGCCCCTGGCCGGCCATGGTCATCATGGAGCCGATGGCCGCCACGGCAAAAACCCCGTTGGCGGTCCCCAGGCAGAACACCGTCGCGGCCAGCGGCCAGCCCGGTCCGGCAAAACCACCGAAAGCCAGGACCACCAGGGCCGCGGCTGACGCCAGACAACCGCCCACGGTCCAGCTTCGGATGGAAATGAATCGCCTCACCGGCCGCAGGGTGCCCAGGAATCCCACCACCAGCATGCCCAGCAAGGCACCGCCGTGCTGGACTCCCGCCAGCTGGGTTGACTGGCCCGGGCTGTAGCCAAACAGCAGGCCGGCATACGGCTCCAGGATCAGATCCTGGGCGCTGTACCCCAGCATGGACGTCACTACGAACAGGGTGAACAGCCGGGCCCGGGGCTCCGACCAGACCTGGGCGAAGGCCGTCCGAAACGGCGTCTTCGAGTCGGTTGGCTCGGTAGAGGGCAGCGACGGCTTTTCGGACCGGGGCTCCAGGCCAATGATGGCCAGTACGGTCACCACCACGGCGCCGGCAGCAACCATCCCGGTGATGGTGACCAGGCGGGCCATGGAAAAGGGATCGAGCATATGGCCCGCCACCACGGTGGTCACCACGAAACCGGCGATCATCATGACCCAGACGATGGTGGCGGCGGCGGGACGGCGGGTCTCGTCAACCCGGGTGGCCAGCAGGACAATCAACGAGGTGCCGGCGGCACCAACGCCTGCGCCGATCACCACGAAAGAGAGCACCGCGGCCAGGATGCCCGGCACCAGGGCAGTGCTCATCAGCGCAATGGACAGGGATGCGCCTACGCCGCCCAGGGCCAGCGTGGCCATACCGCCCACGATCCATGGGGTACGACGCTGGCCCAGATCGGAGCCGTAGCCGAATCGGGGCCGCAACAGCTGGATGGCGTAGTGCAGTCCCACCAGTGCCCCGGGCAGCACGGCGGCCAGGGACAATTCCACCACCATGACCCGGTTCATGGTGGAGGTGGTGAGGACCACGATGGCCCCCAGCGACGCCTGGATCAGTCCCAGCCGGACGATGCCCAGCCAGGACAAGCTGTTGGACCCAGTGTTGGTCAAGGGGTCGGTCACGGAGCCGGTCAAGGGGTCGCTCACGGAGCGGCTCAAGACACCATGTCCCGGAGGGCCACGGCGCTGACCATCATGCCCAGCACATAGAGAGTGACCCCGGTGGCGTTGTACCAGGGCGCCAGCTCCCGGGGCCGCTGCACCATGCGCGCCATCAGCGCCAGTTGGATGACCAGCGACAGACCGACCAGGGCAGCGGCAATGATGGCGCTCCACCACAGCAGCAGACCCACCACCACCAGTTGGGGTACAGCCATCACCCAGCAGGCCAGCCGGGCAGCGCGGTCGGCTCCCAGGCTGGCGGGCAGGGACCGGATACCCAGTCGGCGGTCACCCTCGATGGACTTGAAGTCGTTCAGCGTCATGATGCCGTGGGCACCGAAGCTGTATAGCCCGGCCAGGGCCAGGATGTTAACCGAGGGCATGGCGCCACCCATCATCACAGCCGCGCCCGTGATCCAGGGCAGCCCTTCGTAGCAGGCGCCGACTGCGGCATTTCCCCACCACCCGTTCAGCTTCAGGCGAAACGGCGGTGCGCTGTAAGCCCAGGCCAGTGCCAGGCCAACCAGTCCGGCCGCGAAGACCACAGGTCCCAGGCTGTAAGCCACCAGGGCGGACAGCAGGCTCCAGAATATGGCGATTCCCAGGCCCCATTGGCCCGGAATACGGCCAGACGGAATGGGGCGGTTCGGCTCGTTAATGGCATCCACTTCCCGATCGAACCAGTCGTTTACGGCCTGGCTGGCGCCGCACACCAGGGGCCCGGCCAGCAGCACACCCAGCACCACCAGGTGCCAGTGATCCACGACGGGCACCCCGGCTGAGATAACCCCGCAGCCAAAGGCCCACATGGGTGGGAACCAGGTAATCGGTTTCAGCAGCTCCGCGACAGCACCAGGCTGTGGCCCCAACTGCACGGTGGACAGTCGTTCCGACATATGTCAAGAAAAATGGACAAAAAAAGTGTCAATTTGAGTTTACGCTCGGGTCTGAGCTATTGCAAGAAACCGAGGGCCCGTACCGGGGCTTTCGGATGGGTGAGGGAGGGGGGCAGGATCCGCCGGGCGGGCGGATCAGAGTTCTTCGTCGTTGGCCGATTTGCGCTTGGCCAGGCCGTGCCGACGCAGCTTGACGTACAGGCTCTGGCGGCTCAGGCCGAGAATTTCCGCTGCCGAGGCGCGATTGTCGCCGGTGAGGTTCAGGGCCGCCTCAATACACAGTCTCTCCACCATGTCGGAGGCTTCGCCCACCAGGTCTTTCAGCGGCACCCGCCCCACCAGTTCGGTGAGTTGTTCCATGGATCGGGGCAGGACCGGGTTGGCGGTGTCCTCGGGGGCCTCCAGTCGGCGCTCCACGTTGCGGATGGAAAAGGCATAGTAGGATTTTTCCGGTCCCGGCACGGAGACGGCGCAGACCTCGACGGCGACCTGGCTGCCGTACTCGTCACGCAGAGCGCTGTTGAACAGCCGCACCTGGCCGCGCTCGTTCAGGGTCGCCAGCAACACCGGCATGTCAACGCCGGACATGCCCAGCCAGCGCTCGATGGCCTGCTGGTCAGTCTGCTTGCGGTCCTTCAGGCCCGCCATGCGCACAAACGTGTGGTTGACCTTGAGAATTCTTCCACTGGTGTCAGTGATGACCAGGGCATCCGGCAGCTGTTCCAGCACGTCGATGAGCTGGTTGTTGTCGGCGCTCCTGGCCTCGGTGCCCAGGCGAACCACCAGCAGCGGCCGTTCGTCGTGCAGCAGGGCCGAGGCGGAAACCTTGACCCGCTGTCCGCGCTGCTGCCAGCGTACCGTGGCCGATTCGGAGCTGCCGCTGCCTCGCACCGATTCCAGCAGGCTGACGACGGCGCTGCTCTCGTCGGCGCCGAAGCCGCGCGGGAACACCGTTCCCACCAGCTGTTCAGCGGATTCGTTCAGCAGCTGACTGGCCGCCGGATTGGCGTCAACGATGAGTCGGGACGAGGCGTCCAGGATGAGTACCGCTTCGGCGGACTCCTGGAACAGGATGCGGTAGCGGGTTTCTGCCTGACGCAGTCGCAGGTAGTCCCGTTCCAGCGAATGCTGGGCATCCACCAGCCGGCGCTGGAGCTGGGCGATGGGCCGCACGTCGCGTCCGAAGGCCACCAGCCGATCGCCGTCTTTCAGCCGAACCGCGGAATAGATGATGGGTATGTCGGCACCGGATGCCGGGTGATTGACCTGGCGCCAGCGCGGCTGGCGTGCATTGGCCGCATCGTCCAGCAGCTCCCGGATCTTGGTCTGGCTTTCCACCGTGACGGTGTCTATCCAGCGCTGCCCAATCCAGTTGTCGGAGTTGGCGATGGGCAGATCGCCAGCCCCCAGGGACAAGTCCTCGATCACGCCTTCGCTGGTCATCACCAGGGATACGTCGGTGGCCAGGGCCAGCAGCTGGGCCGCGCCCTCGGCATCAATGGCACCAAACGATCCTCGGGGATCTGAAAATCCGGGAGCGTTGATCATGTCCATGATGAATGAGGCGTCCGAAGGATCAGGGGGAGGCGTGCTGGGCGACCCACTGTCGGGCAGCGGTGATGGCTTCTTCCGGGCTGTCGGCGCCAAAGTCGGCTCCTGCAAATTCAACGAGATCGGGCCGCTCACAGAAGAGCCAGCCGCCAACCATGATACCTACATTAGGATTGGCTGACATACTCCGTATTGACCGAAGCAGGTCGCTGAGTTCCTGCATGCGGCTTTCGCTGCTCAGGGAGATGCCGATGGCTGAATACCAGTTGTCCCGGACCCGCTGCACCAGGTTCTCCGAGGACTTATGCAGATCATCGTGTACTTCCCAGCCGGCCTGGCGGAAGAATTCCCCGACCATCAGGAGTCCGAAAGTGTGGTGCTCCTGGGGCAGGGTGGTAAGGAAAACGCGGCCCTCGGGATTGGCGGGGGCCGTGGCGTAAAACTTGGGAGCCAGCCGACGCAGCTGCTGCTGCAGTCGCACCAGTCCGAGAGTGACCGAAGAAAAATCCAGCGTGTCTTCGCTCCAGCGCTCGCCCAGCAGACGGGCCGCGGGCGCAAAGATATCCATGAACAGGCTGTTCAGCGGGACGCCCCGCTGCAGCACCTCATCGACGAAAGCCATAATCTGCTCTTCGGCGCCGTCCACGATCAGCTGGCTGAAATCCTGGATCATTTCGCTCGACAGATCAGCCACACGCGTCTGCTCCGACGGGACGTCGGAGCTGCTTGCGTAGGCCATCATCAGTCGAGGAATGACTTCACCTCTTATCAGTCGGTCGAGTTCCCGTTCGTTGGTATCGCCGGACGTACCGCGATCGGGTCGCGAGTCCCTGTCGGATGGGCGGTTAGCCATGACTCTGCTCCGCGTGGCGACTGAATCGGCGGCTGCCGTTGATCAGACTGGCCACGAGCCCCCTCCGAAAAGGTCGAAACTGCCCTGGAGGCCGACGGCCGCTCGGGACTGTTTCAGTAACCATCATTATTCTGTGGGGCATTTTTGTCAAGATTGATTTACGTCAACTTCAGTTGACACTTGCTGGTAGTGGGATTAGATTGACCCGATGCACAGGAGAGGGCGACGTGTGATCAGCAGCGCGGATCCCGGGCGTAATGCCCAAGCAGGTCTTTACACCGACGAGCAGCGACGTCGCCGCGATGCGACGCGCTGGACGCTGGTTCAAGGTGTGCTGGCTCCCCTGCAATTTCTGATCTTTCTCGTGAGTCTTTTTCTGGTTTTTCGCTACCTTTTGACCGGCCAGGGACTAGCCCTGACAACGCTGTCAATCGTGGTCAAAACTCTTGTGCTTTACACCATTATGGTCACGGGTTCGTTGTGGGAACGTGAAGTCTTCGGCAAGTACTTGTTTGCCGGACCTTTTTTCTGGGAAGACGTGGTCAGTATCCTGGTGTTGGCGCTGCACACGGCTTACCTGGCGGTGCTGCTGTTGTTTCCCCTCAACACGCAGCTGCAAATATTCACCGCCCTGGCAGCATACGCCGCGTACCTGGTCAACGCAATTCAGTTCCTGGTGAAGTTCCGCCAGGCCCGGCGCCAGGCCTCGTTGATGGGTGCCCGCGAGGACGCCGGAGCAGGCGCCAGCGGCGCTGCCCCCAGCCCCCAGGCCGTGGGGTAATCGCCGGGCATGACCGCTTCACTCAACACCAACTGTACCCCCGATCTGGACCCCGGCGTCAGCTACGAGCAGGGGCCACGGGAACTGTTCTGCGGCCTGACTGGAATCGTATGGCTGCACCGTAAGATGCAGGACGCGTTTTTCCTGGTGGTGGGGTCCCGGACCTGTGCACACCTGATCCAGTCCGCAGCCGGCGTCATGATTTTCGGCGAGCCCCGGTTTGCCACGGCAATCCTGCACGATCGTGACCTGGCCGGCCTGGCCGACTGCAACGACGAACTCGACCGGGTGGTGGCGGAACTGCTGGACCGGCGGCCCGATATCAAGACCCTGTTCCTGGTGGGGTCCTGCCCGTCTGAAGTGATCAAACTGGACCTGGCCACGGCGGCCGAACGGCTGTCGCGCAACTACCTGGGTCGTGTGCGGGTCGCCAGCTACTCCGGCAGCGGCATCGAAACCACCTTTACTCAGGGAGAAGACAATTGCCTGCTGTCCCTGGTGCCGGAAATGCCGGAAACCAGCGAACGCCGTCTGCTGGTGGTGGGCACCCTGGCGGATGTGGTGGAGGACCAGTTCCGGCGCATTTTCGAGCAACTGGGGATCGGGCCGGTGGATTTTCTGCCGCCGCGGCGGGCGGAGTCACTGCCGCCGGTGGGCCCCAACGTATCCATGCTGCTGGCCCAGCCTTTTGTCTGCGAAACCGCCCGCCAGCTGATCAAGCGCGGTGTGACCCATTTACCGGCTCCGTATCCACTGGGTGTCGAAGGCACCCTGGGCTGGCTGCAGGCCGCGGCCCGTCACTGGGGTGTGTCGGACGAGGCCCTGACCCTGGCCACCCAGGCGCCGGTGACCCGGGCGCGCAAAGCGCTGGAGCATTACCGGCCGCGGTTACAGGGTAAACGCATTGCCTTTCTGCCGGATTCCCAGCTGGAGATTCCCCTGGCCCGGTTCCTGGGCAGCGAGTGCGGGATGCAGCTGGAGAGCGTTGGCGTCCCCTATTTCGACAGGCAGTTCCACGGTCACGAGCGGGCGTCGCTGCCTGCCGAGCTGCCGGTTTCCGAGGGTCAGCACGTGGACCGGCAGCTGGACAGGATCCATGCCGTCAAACCCGACCTGACCGTCTGCGGCCTGGGGCTGGCCAATCCCCTGGAAGCCGCCGGACTGCGCACCAAGTGGTCCATCGAACTGGTGTTCAGCCCGATCCAGGGCTTCGAGCAGGCCGCGGACCTGGCCGAGCTGTTTGCCCGGCCCCTGCTGCGCAAGGAACGGCTGGCGGTCTGACCATGGAGCTGACCGTGTGGACATACGAAGGGCCGCCCCACGTGGGCGCCATGCGCATTGCCACCTCCATGCGCGACGTCCACTACCTGCTGCATGCGCCCCAGGGCGACACCTACGCCAACCTGCTGTTCACCATGATCGAGCGACGCGACCAGCGCCCCCCGGTGACCTACACCACGTTCCAGGCCAGGGACCTGGGCGGCGATACCGCCAACATGGTGACCAGCATGCTCAAGGAAACCTACGAGCGGTTCAAACCCCAGGTGATGCTGGTCGGGGAATCCTGTACCGCGGAACTGATCCAGGACCAGCCGGGAACTCTGGCCCAGGGTATGGTGGCCAATGGCGAGCTGCCGGTTCCCGTGGTTCCTTTGGAACTGCCCGCCTACTCACGCAAGGAGAACTGGGGCGCCAGCGAAACCATGTACCAGATGGTGCGCGGGTTGCTGCTGTCCCAGGTGCCTCCGCCCGGCACCCAGCGGCCGGAACGGGATGCCGGGCGGCCGCCGCTGGTCAATCTGCTGGGCCCCAGCTCCCTGGGCTTCCGCTGTCGCGACGACGTACGGGAAATCTCCAGCCTGCTGAGCCAGGTCGGCGTGGAGGTCAACGTTATCGCTCCAGACGGCGCCAGCCCCCAGGATCTGCTGAAAATCCCCGAGGCGGATTTCAACTGCTGTCTCTACCCCGAAACCGCCCTGCTGACCTGCCAGTGGCTCAAGCGCAGCTTCGGCCAGCCCTTTACCCAGACCGTTCCCATCGGCGTTGGCGCCACCCGGGATTTCCTGGCCGAGGTGGCCGGGCTGGCCGGCACGGAGACCTCCGACTCGGCGGGGGACAGCCGGCTGCCGTGGTATTCCCGATCCATTGATTCGACCTACCTGACCGGCAAGCGGGTGTTTATATTCGGCGATGCCACCCACGCCCTGGCGGCGGCGCGCATTGCCCACGAGGAACTGGCCTTCGAGGTGGTCGGACTGGGGACCTACAGCCGCGAGTTCGCCCGCGACGTGCGCAAGGCAGCGCGTGACTATGGCGTTGAGCCTCTGATCACCGACAACTACCTGGAAGTGGAGGACCGGGTCACCGAACTGCAGCCGGAGCTGGTGCTGGGGACCCAGATGGAACGTCATATCGCCAAGCGCCTGGGAATCCCCTGCGCGGTGATTTCGGCCCCGGTTCACGTACAGGATTTCCCCGCGCGCTACTCGCCGCAGATGGGCTTCGAGGGCGCCAATGTCATCTTCGACACCTGGGTCCACCCGCTGATGATGGGGCTGGAGGAACACCTGCTGGCCATGTTCCGGGACGATTTTGAGTTTAACGACAGCGCGCCGTCCCACCTGGGGCACCAGCCGGTGGCGGACACGCCCCAGCCGGTTCCGGCGCCGGCGGAAGACGGCGACGTCAGCTGGTCCCAGGACGCGGAACAGGAGCTGCGCAAGATCCCGTTCTTTGTCCGCGGCAAGGCGCGCCGCAACACCGAGCGGTTCGCACGGGAACAGAACCTGCACACGGTCACCCTGGACACACTTTACGATGCCAAAGCGCACTTCAGCCGCTGATTCCACCCTGCGGGTGGTGATCATCACCCTGGACGCGCACCTGGGCAGCGCGGCGGAACGGGCTGGCCGGATACTGGCGAACGAAGTGCCTGGGCTGACGCTGACCCTGCACGCGGCATCGGAATGGGGCAGCGACGAGTCGGCCCTGGAGCGCTGTCGCCAGGACATTGCCCGGGGCGACATCATCGTCGCCACCATGTTGTTCCTGGACGAGCACATCCAGGCCGTGCTTCCCGACCTGCAGGCGCGACGGAACCACTGTGACGCCCTGGTGGGCCTGATGTCCGCCGGCGAAGTGGCCCGGCTGACCCGCATGGGTCGTTTTGACCTGAGCCGCAAAGAAGCCGGCGCCCTGGCCTGGCTGAAAAAGCTCCGCGGCAGCCGCCAGAAAAACAAGACCGTTGGTGCCCAGCAGATGGCCATGCTGCGCCGCATTCCCCGGCTGCTGCGGTTCATTCCCGGCACCGCCCAGGACGTGCGCGCCTATTTCATTGCCATGCAGTACTGGCTGGCCAGCTCCGACCAGAACCTGACCAACCTGGTCCGACACCTGGTGAACCGGTACGCCAGCGGTCCGCTGCGGGGCAGCCTGCGGGTGCAGGACCCGGTGGAGTATCCCGAGGTGGGTGTCTATCACCCGCGTCTGCGCCAGCGGGTGGCATCGGACGCCGGTCGGCTTCCCGGGCTGAAGGGCAAACCCCGGGGCAGGGTCGGGCTGCTGATCATGCGATCCTACGTTCTGGCCGGCAACACCGCCCACTACGACGGCGTCATCGCCTCCCTGGAAAACCGCGGTATTGAGGTGGTGCCGGCTTTTGCCAGCGGCCTGGACGCGCGCCCGGCCGTGGATGCCTACTTCGTGCGCGACGGCAAGCCAGCGGTGGACGCCGTGGTATCCCTGACCGGGTTTTCCCTGGTCGGAGGTCCGGCCTACAACGACTCCCGGGCGGCAGAAGAAATGCTGGCCGCCCTGGACGTGCCTTACCTGGCCGCCCAGGCCATCGAGTTCCAGTCCCTGGAGGAATGGGACGCCTCTGACCGAGGGCTGACGCCGGTGGAAGCCACCATGATGGTGGCCATCCCGGAAATTGACGGCGCCACCGGCTCCATGATCTACGGCGGCCGCTCCGACCAGACTCCCGGGTCGCGTGACATGACCGTCCATACTGAGCGGGCGGAAATGCTGGCCTCCCGGGTGGATCGATTGATCCAGCTGCGCCAGTCGAGCGTGTCCCAGCGACGGGTGGCCATTGTGCTGTTCAATTTTCCGCCCAACTCCGGCAATGCCGGGACCGCTGCTCACCTGAACGTTTTTGCCTCCCTGCACAACGTGCTCAGAGCCATGGCGGGCCAGGGCTACCAGGTGGAAGGCCTGCCCGAAAGCGCGGAGGAACTGCGGGCCGGCATCCTGGAAGGTAACGCCCAGCAGCTGGGAGCTGACGCCAACGTCTGTGCCCGCATCCCGGTCGGGGACTACGTGCGCAGTCAGCCCTGGCTGGACGAAATCGAAAAGCAATGGGGACCGGCCCCGGGGCGCCAGCAGAGCGACGGTGAGTCCATCTGGGTGCTGGGCCGGCAGTTCGGCAATGTGCTGGTGGCGGTGCAGCCGGCATTTGGCTATGAAGGCGATCCCATGCGCCTGCTGTTCGAGTCCGGCTTTGCGCCAACCCACGCCACCGCGGCGTTTTACCGCTACCTGCGGGAAGATTTCGGCGCCAACGCCTGCCTGCACTTCGGTACCCATGGCTCGCTGGAATTCATGCCCGGCAAGCAGACCGGCCTGTCCGATCACTGCTGGCCGGATCGGCTGATTGGTGACCTGCCGAACATTTATGTCTATGCCGCCAACAATCCGTCCGAAGGCACTATTGCCAAGCGCCGCTCGGCCGCCACCCTGGTGAGCTATCTGACGCCGTCGGTGACCCAGGCCGGCGTCTACAACAAGCTCAGTGACCTCAAGGGGTCGCTGCAGCGCTGGCGCGGGCTGCTGCCCGATGAACGGGACGGCCACCAGGACCTGCTGGAGCTGATCCGGGTTGAGGCTCGGGAACTGGAGCTGGCCGAGGTGGGCGAGTTGGATGACCGGGACGCTGACCTGAGTGCCCTGTGGGAAGCGGTCCGGGAGCTGGAAAACACCCTGATTCCCCACGGGCTGCACGTGATTGGTGAGCCCATGGATCGGGCACAGCGCAGTGACCTGCTCAACGCCATGAACCAGACCGGGGATGCCCTGCCGGATTCGGCCATCGGTTCGCTGGTTGAAGGCGAGTCCCCCGACCTTGGACCAGATCACGCGGATCGCGTGGTGGAACTGTCCACGGTCAACAAACGTTTGAGCCAGGACAGTGAAATCCCCGCCATCCTGCACGCCCTGGACGGCGGATATACTCGGCCGGCCCCCGGCGGAGACCTGCTGCGCAATCCAGAAGTATTGCCCACCGGCCGCAACGTTCACAGCTTCGACCCGTTTCGCATCCCCAGCGCTTACGCCGTCACCGACGGCGCCCGCCAGGCCCAGCTGCTGCTGGACCGCCATGCCGAAGACGGCAACGGGGTGCCCGAAACCGTGGCGCTGGTGCTTTGGGGTACGGACAACCTGAAGAGCGAAGGCGGACCCATATCCCAGGCCCTGGCCCTGTTGGGCGCCCGGCCGCGCCACGACAGCTATGGCCGGCTGTGCGGCGCCGAGCTGGTGCCGCTGGCTGAGCTGGGCCGGCCGCGCATCGATGTGGTGCTGAGCCTGTCCGGGATCTTCCGGGACCTGCTGCCGCTGCAGACCCGCATGCTGGCCGAGGCCTGCTACCTGGCGGCCGCGGCGGATGAGCCGGCGGATCAGAATTTTGTCCGCGCTCACGCCCTGGCGTTCCAGCAGGAACACCAGTGCGACCTGGAAACGGCGGCACTGCGGGTTTTCAGCAATGCCGACGGCGCCTACGGGTCCAACGTCAATCACCTGGTGGACAGCGGCGCCTGGAACGACGAAGACGAGCTGGCTGAAACCTACAGCCGGCGCAAGTGTTTTGCCTACGGCGTTTCGGGAAGCCCGGTCAAGCAGCCGGAACTGCTGGCCAGCGCCATGGCCAACGTGCAGCTGGCTTACCAGAACCTGGAATCAGTGGAGCTGGGCGTGACCACCGTGGATCACTACTTCGACACCCTGGGCGGCATCAGCCGCGCGGTGAGCCGGGCCCGAGGCAGCGACGTGCCGGTTTACATCGGTGACCAGACCCAGAACAACGCCCGGGTGCGGACGCTGAAAGAACAGGTGGCCCTGGAGACCCGCACCCGCATGCTTAATCCCAAGTGGTACGAAGGCATGCTGGACCATGGCCATGAAGGCGTCCGCCAGATCGCGACCCAGGTCACCAATACCATGGGCTGGTCGGCCACTACTGGCCACGTGGATCCCTGGGTCTACCAGCAGATCACCCAGACCTACATCCTGGAAGACGGCCTGCGCCAGCGCCTGGCTGAACTCAATCCCCAGGCATCGGCCAAGCTGGCCAACCGCCTGCTGGAAGCCCACGAACGTGACTACTGGTCTCCCGACGAGGCCACACTGGCCGCCTTGCGCGAGGCCGGGGACGAATTCGAAGACCGCATCGAAGGTATAACCAACGGAGTTGCTGCATGAACACCATGACCATCCCGGTATCCACCGTGAACGGGCGGCGCCCGGACGGCGAAGGCAGCGTCCAGGTCAAGATGGACCAGAACCTCGACATTGGCGCCAAGGTGTTTGCGGTCTACGGTAAAGGCGGCATTGGCAAGAGCACCACCTCCTCCAACCTGTCGGTGGCGTTTTCCAAGCTGGGCAAGCGCGTGCTTCAGATCGGCTGCGATCCCAAGCACGACTCCACCTTTACCCTGACCAAGTCGCTGGTCCCCACAGTGATCGATGCCCTGGAGGACGTGGACTTTCATTCCGAGGAGCTGCGCGTGGACGACTTTGTCTACGAAGGCTACAACGGCGTGATGTGCGTGGAGGCCGGTGGCCCGCCGGCGGGTACCGGCTGCGGTGGCTACGTGGTCGGGCAGACCGTCAAGCTGCTGAAGCAGCACCACCTGCTGGAAGACACTGACGTGGTGATCTTCGACGTGCTGGGAGACGTGGTCTGCGGCGGCTTTGCCGCACCCCTGCAGCACGCGGACCGGGCGCTGATCGTGACGGCCAACGACTTCGACTCCATATTCGCCATGAACCGCATCGTGGCCGCCATCAAGGCCAAGTCCAAGAACTACAAGGTTCGCGTCGGTGGTGTCATTGCCAATCGCAGTGCCGGCCTGGATCAAATTCAGCGCTTCAACGAGAACGTTGGCCTGGATACCGTGGCCCATTTTCCCGACCTGGACGTCATCCGCCGCAGCCGCCTGAAAAAATCCACCCTGTTTGAAATGGAAGAGTCGAAGGAACTCGAGGCGGTGCAGCAGGAATACCTGCGGCTGGCCCAGACCCTGTGGGACGGCACTGACGCCAACGTTCCGCCCATGCAGGCCGAGCCCATGCGCGACCGTGAAATTTTTGACCTGCTGGGGTTTGACTGATGCCTACCACGACGTTTCGCCATCGCCGCTCCCAGCTGGAGGAGTATTTCGACCGCACGGCCGCGGATACCTGGGCCACCCTGACCTCGGATGCCCCGGTGAGCCGGGTCCGCGCCACGGTGCGGGCCGGCCGGGACCAGATGCGTGACACACTGCTGCAGTGGCTGCCCCAGGACCTGACTGGCAAGCGGCTGCTGGACGCGGGCTGCGGCACCGGCGCCCTGGCGGTAGAGGCAGCACGCCGCGGCGCCGAAGTGGTGGCCGTGGACGTGGCCCCAAACCTGCTGGACACTGCCCGGGAACGCCTGCCCGACGACCTGCCGGGCAGCGTCGAGTTTATCGCCGGCGACATGCTGGATCCGTCCCTGGGGCGTTTTGATCATGCCGTGGCCATGGACTCGCTGATTCACTATCGCCTGTCCGACGTGGTGGCCTCGGTGTCGGCCCTGGCCGGCCGCATTGACCAGTCCCTGCTGTTCACCTTTGTTCCGAGAACGCCACTGCTGTCCCTGATGCACCTGGCCGGCAAGCTGTTTCCCCGGGGCGACCGTTCACCGGCCATTCAGCCGGTGGCGGAGAAAAAACTCGCTGCGGCCCTGGACGACGCCGTCGGATGGAACAACCAGAGACGGCATCCGGTTGCCAGCGGATTCTACATCTCCCACGCCATGGAGCTTTGCCGCGAATGAATTCCACCGCGTCACAGGTCTCGCGGGAAAACGCAGCTCGGCGAATGAGCATGCGCTACCTGCCGTTTGCTGACGCGGCCAGTGACGAACTGCCCCTGGGCCGGCTGCTGCGCCTGGCCCTGTTCCAGGTGTCGGTGGGCATGGCCATGGTGCTGACCACCGGCATCCTCAACCGGGTGATGATCGTGGAGATGGGTGTGGCCTCCTGGCTGGTGGCGCTGATGGTGGCGCTGCCCCTGGCGGTGGCCCCGTTCCGGGCGCTGGTGGGCTTCCGCTCGGACACCCATAAGTCAGCCTTCGGCTGGCGCCGGGTGCCTTACATCTGGTTTGGCTCCATGTTTCAGTTCGGCGGCCTGGCCATCATGCCGTTTGCCCTGATCATCCTGTCCGGCGACACCCATGGCCCCGCCTGGCTGGGCCACGTTTCCGCGGCGCTGGCGTTCCTGCTGACCGGAGCCGGCCTGCACACCACCCAGACCGCCGGGCTGGCCCTGGCTACGGACCTGGCTCCGCCGGAGCGTCGCTCCCGGGTGGTCGCGCTGCTATACCTGACCCTGCTGGTGGGCATGGTGGGCAGCGCCCTGGTGTTCAGCGCGCTGTTGAAAGACTTCAGCCAGCTGCGACTGATCCAGGTGATCCAGGGTGCGGCCCTGGTGACCATCGTGATCAACTCCATTGCCCTGTGGAAACAGGAGGGGCGCCGGCCCCAGCGGGATCCCGAGGCGCCGGTGGACTTTCGCCAGGCCTGGACGCAGTTCGCCGCCCAGCCCGGGACCCGTCGTTTCCTGGTGGCCGTGGCCCTGGGGACTGCGGCGTTCAGTATGCAGGACGTGCTGCTGGAGCCTTTTGGCGCCCAGGTGCTGGGCATGACGGTTGGGGCAACGACCTTGCTGACGGCACTGTTCGCCGCCGGCTCGGTGGTGGCTTTTGCAATGGCCGCGCGCTGGCTTGGCCGCAACCGAGACCCCCATCGACTGGCTGCCCTGGGTCTGCTCACCGGCATCGCCGCTTTCTCCGCCATCGTATTCGCCGCTCCGCTGGAACTGCCGCTGCTGTTCTGGGGCGGCACCGCTTTTATCGGCGTCGGTGCTGGCCTGTTTTCGGTCAGCATGCTGGTCATCGCCATGGGCCTGGATCACCGGGACTGTGCCGGCATGGTCATCGGCGCCTGGGGTGCCGTACAGGCCGTGGCCATGGGTATCGGCGTTGCCCTGGGTGGAACCATCCGGGACCTGGTTTCGAAGCTGGCCACCAGCGGTCTGCTGGGCGAGGCCATGAATGATGTGTCGGCAGGCTACATCGTGGTGTACCACCTCGAGATTGCCCTGCTGTTTGCCACTTTGATCGCGATCGGGCCGCTGGTCCGTTCGCTTAACACGCAGCAAGACTCTCGCCGCCAGTTCGGTCTTGCTGGATTACCCGGCTGAGAGGGTAGGAGGTTCAATATGGAAACCGGTGCGTTAACTGCAAATCTCGATGTGGCCCAGATAGTCCTGTACCTATTCTGGTTCTTCTTTCTCGGGCTGATTCTCTACATCCGCCGGGAAGATCGCCGGGAAGGCTATCCCCTGGAGGACGAACGCGGCGTGCGCAAGAAGCAGGGCCTGCTGTTTTTCCCAGAGCCCAAGACCTTTGTGTCTCTTGACGGGTCAACAGTGAACAAGCCCGATGGGCTGCGCGACACCCGCGAGATCAACGGTGAGCCCGTTGCCGGTTTTCCGGGCGCACCACTGGCTCCCACCGGTGATCCCATGCAGGCTGGAATCGGCCCCGGCTCCTACGCTGAACGCGCCAATGTGCCGGACGTAACCCCCCATGGTGACAACCGCATCGTGCCTTTCCGGGTGGACTCGAGCTTCAGCGTGGCCCCGCAGGATCCCGATCCCCGGGGCATGAGCGCCATCGGCGCTGACGGCAAGGCCGGCGGCCAAGTGGTTGACATCTGGGTGGATCGCTGCGAGCACATGATCCGCTATCTCGAGGTCGAGGTGCCCGGTGATACGGGCAGCAAGCGGGTGCTGCTGCCGATCAATTTCGCCAAAGTCGGCGGCGAAAGCGTCAAGGTGGAATCCATTTACAGCCATCAGTTTGGTGGCGTGCCGGGACTCGGCAATCCCGACCAGGTCACCCGCTACGAGGAAGAGCGGGTGGTGGCGTACTACGGCGCCGGCACCCTGTACGCCGACCGCAAACGACAGGAGCCACTGTTTTGACCCACGAACACGAGTTTGAACCCGTGCGCGGACTGCCGGAAGTCCTGCCGGAAGGAGAGCGCATGCTGTGGCAGGGGGAGCCCAATTCCGGGACCCTGGCAAGAACGGCGTTTTTCCGCCGCTCCCTGGGCATTTACTTCGCCGTCATTGCAGCGGGACAGTTTGGCCTCGGTGTTGCTGACGGCGAGTCACTCGGTGTTGCCGCCGCCGGTCCGGTCATGACCCTGTTGATCGGATTGCTGGTGATGGGAATCTCCACGTTTTTCGGCTGGCTGTATGCCGGCACAACGGTCTACACGATCACTAACCGCCGGGTAGTGCTGCGCTTCGGCGTCGCCGTGACCCTGACCGTTAATCTGCCGCTGCGAGTCATCGAGCAGGCCCAGCTCCGGGTGGAATCCGACGGCAGTGGCGACGTGGTGCTCATCCTCGACCCGGAAGAGCGGGTGGGTTACGTGCACATGTGGCCGCTGGTGCAGCGCTGGTACTTTGCCCAGCCCCGGCCGCTGATTCGAGGCGTTGCCGACGTTCAGTCGGTGGCACGGGTCCTGGCGGAAGCCCTGGCGGCGGACGCCGGCCAGGCGACCGTTCAGGCGGAGCAGCCCGAGTCCGGTGATCTGGCTGGCCCTGCCGAGGTGGCCCACGCATGAGCGACCCGTTTGCCCACGGCAGCGTTCCTCGCGGTGCCTTACTGGGAATGCTGGGACTGGCGCTGGCGGCGCTGGTCGGCGCCGGGGTGTCCCGCACCACCGGGATTGGCGTAACCACCAACCTCACCGGCTCGGCGGTGGAAGTCCGTGACCTCCGATTCATCGACCAGGCCGATGGCAGCATCGCCGTGTTCAACGACGCATTGGATCAACCCGCAACCCGGATTCCCGCCGGGGCTGGCGGATTTATCCGGGGTGTCCTGCGGGGCATGTCCCGGGGGCGCAAGCTGGGCGCTATCAGCAGCGAAGCACCCTACCGTTTAACCCGCTGGGACGACGGGCGCATGACCGTGTCGGATCCAGCCACGGGTCACAGTATCGACCTGGGCGCTTTTGGCCCGGACAACTATGGAATTTTCAGACAACTGTTTCTGGACACAGCGCCGGCAATGGCCGGCCTGGCAGCGACGGACCCCGCATCCAGCCGGGTCACGCGGCCTTAGGAGAACACCATGAGAGAAGTCAGCAGCAACCAGAATCACTCAACCGACAGCACCGAGCGCGCGCGCCGGGACAACATGCTGTCGCCGCGTTTTTACAAAACGGATTTTGACGCCATGGACCGGCTCGACGTGGGTCCCGTACGCGAGGAGTGGGATCAGATGATGCAGGAGTTCCGCGATGACGCGAACCGGCACCACTTCGAGCGGGAAGCAAAGTTCGACATGACGCTGGAGGACCTGCCCGAGGAACTGCGGGATGAATTCCTGGATTTCCTGATCAGTTCGGTCACGGCCGAGTTTTCCGGTTGCGTGCTGTACTCCGACATTCAAAAGCGGGTTTCCAATCCGGACATCAAGGAACTGATGCGCCTGATGGCCCGGGATGAGTCCCGGCACGCCGGCTTTATCAACACGGCACTGAAAGACTTCGGCATGGGCGTCAACCTGGCTACCCTGCGCAAGAAGAAAAGCTACCGCTACTTCCGGCCGAAATTCATTTTTTACGCCACCTACCTGTCGGAGAAGATCGGCTACGCCCGCTATATCACCATCTTCCGACAGCTGGAGAAGCACCCGGAGCTGCGCTTCCATCCGATCTTCAAATGGTTTGAATCATGGTGCAATGACGAATTCCGCCACGGCGAGGCTTTTGCCCTGATCATGCGGGCCAATCCGCACCTGGTGAAGGGCGCCAACAAGCTGTGGATCCGGTTTTTCCTGCTGGCGGTCTACGCCACCATGTATGTGCGGGACCACCAGCGGCCGGCGCTGCACCAGGCCATGGGCTTCGACCCGACGGAATACGACTACCAGGTATTCCGTATCTGCAGCGACTGTACCCGACAGATATTCCCACTCATGCTGGATATCGACAACCCGAAGTTCCGGGCCGGGCTGGAGCGCCTGCGCCGCATATCCGTGGCCAGCGCGGCAGCCAGGGAGCAGGGTGGAATCGTTGGTGGCATCAAGCGCGCGGGTCTCGCCGTCGCTGGATTGGCCACTTTCGTCCGCCTCTACACGCTGCCCACCCTGCGCAACGAACTGCCCAGCCAGGTACGGATGGTGCCGGCCTGGTAAGCCGGGTGTCGGGTCCCGGAAACCTGTCAGGCAACGGAACGTGACCAGCCTGCTGCTGCCGCTGCTGTTTTGCGTGCTGGTCTGGTGGGGCAGCACCTGGCTCATTCTGTTCCTGGACACCTCTTCACCGCGCAGCTTCCGCGTCAGTCTGCTGATTGCGGGTGTGCTCGCCATGTCCGCCCTGGTGGCCATGGCGCTGCTGGGGTCAGTGGAAACGCCGGCCGCCGCGTATGCGTCATTCCTGTGCGGCATCCTGGTGTGGGGGTGGCTGGAGATGTCCTACCTGATGGGATTTGTTACCGGCCCCTGGGCGCAACCCTGCCCGGCTGGAGCGGCGGGCTGGCGGCGCTTCGTTCTGGGGGTGAAAACCAGCCTGTATCACGAGCTGGCAGTGGTGGCGATGGCCGGGGTTTTGTTCGTGCTGACCTGGGGGGAGCCGAACCAGACCGGCGCCTGGGCCTTCACCGTGCTCTGGCTGATGCGCTGGAGCAGCAAGCTGAATATTTTCCTGGGCGTGTCCAACCTGAACGAAGATTTTTTCCCGGAAAAAGTCGCTTACCTGAAGACTTTTGTCAGGCGCAAACCCATGAACTGGTTGTTTCCCTGGTCCGTGGCCCTGGGCGTGCTGGCCATCGTCAAGCTTGTACTGCTGGCTACCGCTGACCCGGCCGACACGTTCGCGGCTGCCTGCTGGGGATTGGTGGCCAGCATTGCCCTGCTGGGATTGCTGGAGCACCTGTTCCTGGTTCTGCCTGTTGCTGACGACGCCTTGTGGCGCTCCGCTGTGCAACAGCGGTCCGTTACTGATTCCACCAAAGCCAAGACATTGGTCCAGACCGGGCGTTGACCGTGGCGGAGGTGTTCCCATTCTCAGCCATCCTGGGTCAGTCCGAGATGCAGCAGGCCTTGTTGATTGCCGCCACCGATCCCCGGGTGGGCGGGGTACTGGTGTTTGGTGAACGCGGTACCGGCAAGTCCACGGCGGTACGTTCGCTGGCTACGCTGTTGCCGAAGATGCGGGCCGTTGTCGACTGTCCCTACAACTGCACCCCGGAGCAGCAGTTGGGCATGTGCCCGGTCTGCGCCAGCGGGGGCGAACCCAAGACCCGGCTGGTGCCGAGACCGGTGGTGGATCTGCCTCTGGGCGCCACCGAGGACCGCGTGGTCGGCGCGCTGGACATCGAGCGGGCCCTGGCCCACGGGGAAAAACGCTTTGAACCCGGTCTGCTGGCCCGGGCTCACCACGGCTTTCTCTATATAGATGAAGTGAACCTGCTTGAGGATCACCTGGTGGACGTGCTGCTGGACGTGGCGGCATCGGGCGAGAACGTGGTGGAGCGGGAGGGCCTGAGTATCCGCCACCCCGCGCGTTTTGTGCTGGTGGGCAGCGGCAACCCGGAAGAAGGGGAGCTGCGGCCCCAGCTGTTGGACCGGTTTGGCCTGTCGGTCGAAGTGGCGTCGCCCAGGGACCTGTCGATCCGGGTCAGGATTGTCAAACTTCGGGACGAATTTGACCGTGACCCCGAGGATTTCGTCAGGCGCTGGAAAAGAAAGGACGCTGCGGTCCGGCGTCGAATCGTCAAGGCCCAGGAACGCGTCGAGCAGGTGACCGTGCCTGACCCTGTGATGGAAAAAGCTTCCGCCCTTTGCCTGGCTCTGGGCACCGACGGACTGCGGGGCGAACTCACTTTGCTCAGGTCGGCCCGTGCGCTGGCGGCGCTGGACGGTGACGACGCCGTCGAAATCGACCACATCGCCAGGGTAGCGCCGTCCTCGTTGCGCCATCGCCTGCGCCGGGACCCGCTGGACGACGTCGGCTCCACAGTTCGCATCGAGCGGGCGGTGGCGGAGACCCTGCTGCCATGACCTGGCTGCAGGACCGCCAGGGCCTGACCAGCGATGCGCTGCTGGCCGCCGCGCTGTTCGCCGTGCAACCGGTGCCGGTGCTGTTGCGGGGTGGTGCCGGACCGCAGAGGGAGCAGTGGCTGGCGCTGGTCCAATCGCTGCTGCCTGCAGACACTCCCTGGCGCAAGGTGCCGGCCAGCGTGTCTCCAGGACAGCTGCTGGGTGGGCTGGATCTTGCCGCCACGCTGCAGAGCGGCCGGGCCGTGGCCGAACGGGGAATTCTCGCCGCCGCTGATGGCGGCGTCATCCTGGTGTCCATGGCTGAACGCCTGAATGCCCTGGCGTCCGGGGTCATGACCTCCGCCATGGATGGCGGCGAGGTGATCGTGGAACGGGACGGCCTGGCCCGGCGCAGCCCGGCCCGCTTCAGCCTGATCGCCCTGGACGAAAGCTGTCAGCCTGATGAGTCGGTTCCCAGTGCCCTGGATGAACGGCTGGTGCTGCGGGTCGACCTGGCCGCTACCGGTGCGCCCTCGGGTCCGCTGCCTGACGTCAACCAGGTCCGCCGGGCCCAGCGGCGCCTCGCTGGGATCAGCGTGTCCGACGACATCATCGAAGCGCTCAACCTGGCGGCAACCAGCCTGGGAATCGGCTCCATGCGGCCGGTGCTTGCCGCGGTGGCGTCAGCACGGGCTGCCGCGGCCTGGCTGGGGAAAAAGCAGGTTGACCAGGAGTGCGCCACCATTGCCGCAAGACTGGTGCTGGCGCCCCGAGCCCTGGTGGCACCACAGCCGCCGGAGTTGCCGGAGGAGATTAATCAGGAGCCGCCGCAGCAAAGCGCTGATGCGGAATCCCGAGATCCGGATTCCGACGGGAAATCCATGGATGCGGACAAAGAACTGGACGAAGTGGTCATCGCGGCAGCCCAGGCGGCCATCCCGCCGGACCTGCTGAACCAGCTGCAGAACACGCCCCAGCGCGGCGGCCGGGGCGAGTCACGCTTCGGCAGCAGCTACCGGTCCCGGATGCGGGGGCGGCCCGTAGGCGCCCGGCGCGGCAATCCGGCCGATGGCTCCCGGCTGCACGTCATCCAGACCCTGCGAGCGGCGGCGCCCTGGCAGCGGTTGCGCAAGTCGGCCAACCCGAATCTGAGACGACGCATCGAAATTCGCGGTTCCGATTTCCGCGTGCATCACTACCGGCAGAAGTCCCAGACCACCACCATTTTCGTGGTGGACGCCTCGGGATCTGCCGCGGCCAACCGCCTGGCCGAAGCCAAGGGTGCGGTGGAGCTGATGCTGGCAGACTGCTATGTGCGACGCGACCGGGTCGCCATGATCGCCTTTCGTGGAAAGATCGCCGAACTGGTGCTGCCGCCCACCAGTTCGCTGGTGCGGGTCAAGCGCTCCCTGGCGCGGATGCCGGCGGGGGGCGGCACGCCCCTGGCCAGCAGCATCGACGCGGCCTGCGGCCTGGCCGAGGCGGTTCGCCGGGACGGCGTGACGCCCACCGTGGTGCTGATGACCGACGGTCGCGCCAACGTAACCCGGGACGGTACGGGGCATCCCCAGCAGGCGGCTGAAGAGGCCCTGGACGCGGCGGGCCGGTTTCGCGGGCTGGGTCATTCCGCGGTGGTAATCGATGTATCGCCGCGCCCACGGCCGGTCGCGGAATCCCTGGCCGCCACCATGGGAGCCCGTTACCTGCCATTGCCCTTTGCTGACGCCAGCGCCATCAGCGACGCGGTGCGATCGGGGGTGCACTGATGTCACCGATGACTCAGCGGCAGCCGGAAACCAGCAGCGGAAAGCTGGCGTTTCACCGCCTGGGCCTCTCCTGGCCACACCGAGGTCACAGCCGCTTTGTCAGCAGCCGCCTGGTGGACTGGCACCTTCAGGTGTTCGGTCCTGAGAGTCAGGAAGATGTGGGGAATAAGACGCCGGTAGCGCTTTTGCTGCACGGCACCGGGTCCTCTGCCCACAGCTGGAGGGGGCTGGCGCCCCTGCTGGCGTCGGATTACACGGTGATCGTTCCCGATTTGCCCGGGCACAGCCTCAGCCACGTCCGTGCCGAGGGGGTGCTGACACTGCCTGGTATGGCGGGCGCGGTGGCGGACCTTGCCCGGCTCCTTGAGATAGATCCATCGCTGATCGTGGGTCACTCGGCAGGGGTGGCCGTGGGGCTGCAGTTGGTGGCCCAGGGCGCCGTCAATCCCGACGCGCTGGTGGGTATCAACGGTGCCCTGCTGCCGTTTTCCGGCCTGCAGGGGCACCTGTTCGCGCCCATGGCCCGCATGCTGGCCTCGTCCACCGGGGTTGCCCGGTTCCTGGCCTGGCGGGCCGGACGGCCGGACGTGATGACCCGGCTGCTGGACAGCACGGGCTCACGCATCGGCCCCACCGGCCGGTGGTGTTACCAGAAGCTGCTGGCGGTCCCCGACCACGTGCAGTCGGCGCTGACCATGATGTCGGGCTGGGATCTGGAGCCGCTGAACCGGCGGTTGGACAGCTTGAACGTCCCGGTCCACCTGGTTACGGGTGCCCTGGACCGGATGGTGCCGCCGCGTCAAGCCCGGGACGTGGCCGCGCGTCTGCCCCGCGCCAGCGTCACGGAACTCAAGGGGTTGGGGCACCTGGCCCACGAAGAAGACCCCCAGGCCATATACGAGATCTGCCAGGCGTACTGCCGGCCCGGCGCCGTACCCGGTCGGAGTCGCCGGGCAGCACCGGGAGCGTCTCGCGGGGGGGCGTCTGAAGCAGCCCTGTTGACGTCGTCGTGACCTTTTTTGTTGAACAATCGGGCCTTTCCGCGGTCCGCGCCACTCATTGGGAGAGTATCCGTGAGCAGTCGTAGCCAAGCCACACAATGCCGCAAGATGCTGTGCGGCGGGTCCAAGTCCTTCTACCTGGCGTCTTTTGCGCTGCCCGGCCGCGTTCGGCAGCCCGCCACGGCGCTGTATGCCTTTTGCAGGGTGGCCGACGATGCCATCGATAACGGCGGCGGCATGCGGGAGCTGGAAGACCTGCGACTGCGCCTGGAGCTGATCTACCGGCAGCAGCCCATCGATCACCCCGCCGACATGGCCTTCGCCGAAGTCGTGCGGGAGTACGACATGCCGCGTGAGCTGCCCGAGGCCCTGCTGGAGGGCATGTTGTGGGATCTGCAGGGCAGGGAATACCACACCCTGTCGGACGTTTACGACTACTCCACCCGGGTGGCCGGAACCGTTGGGGCCATGATGTCGGTGCTGATGGGCGCACGCACGCCCGCGCTGCTGGCCCGGGCCACGGATTTAGGTATTGCCATGCAGCTCACCAACATCGCCCGTGACGTTGGCGAAGACGCTCGCAACGGCAGACTCTACCTGCCCCGGGACTGGCTGCTGGAGGAGGGCATTGATCCCGAAGATTTCCTGCACAACCCCCGGTGGTCGCTGGCCCTGGGCCGGGTGGTGCAGCGACTGCTGGACGCTGCGGAACAGCTTTACCGGCAGGCCGACCGGGGTATCGACGGCCTTCCCTTCGGATGCCAGTTCGGCATCCGCGCGGCCCGCACGTTCTACGCCGAGATCGGCCATGAACTGGAGCGACGCGGACTGGACTCGGTCAGCCAGCGGGCCGTCGTACCCACCTCTCGAAAGCTCTGGCTGGCCCTGGGCCTGGTGGGCCGGATTCTGCTGCCGGCGCGTTCGGCCGCGGGTGAAGCCCTGCCCGAAGCCCGCTACTTGGTGGACGCGGCCATGCTGGGTCCGCGCGAGCCAGCTGGCTTTTTTGCGCCGCTGACCCGTGCCCTGGTCCTGCTGGACCGCCTTGAGCGACGCAACCGTGAAATTGCCGAAATACCCGGCCTCAATACCGTGGAGGGATCCTGATATGGCTAACTGGATAGGGTTGTTTTTGTTTGGCTACGGCAGCTGGTTCCTCTACCGCGCCTGGCAGCACCGGCAGATGGTGCTTTCAATCCCCATCGACAGCGAGCGCAAGACCGGCAAATTGACCAACATGGTCATCATGATGCCGGCGATCATCAATTTTGGCCTGGTGATTGGTGCCGCCCAGGTGATTATTGGCTACATGATCGTGGGACCCAACGCCATGTTTGGGCCGGTTGACCTGGCCGGAATTCTGTTCGTCCTGGCCAGCTATGGCGTCTGGGTCAACGTAAAGTGCCGTTATCGGCCCGGCGCGGGGCTGGTCAGCTGACCCGACCGTGAGATGAGCTATGACTTTCTGGCCCTGGCTGCTGTGCTGCTGGGGTTCCTGGGGTGGGAGCTGTACAAGGTTCGGCGGGACCTCCGGCGCGGACGAAAAAAAGACCGCGGCAAGTGAGGCCCTAGAAGAACCGGCGCGGCGTTCGAAACGGCAACAGCAGGTATTGCACCAGGGGATTGGCAAAACGGTTCAGCTCGATGCTTTCGTGAACCGCGGTCACCGCTTCCCCGTCCAGTTCCAGCCCCACCTCTGACCGCGAATAAAACGGGGCGTCCACCAGCGTACGCAACAGCCGTGCCTGGCCATTGTCCGAGTGGGTCGGCCGGGCAATCCGCCACCAGGTTGTGACCGGCAGTTCCGCTGTCGGCGGCATAGGCACGTGCCTGGCCCGACCGTCATCCCCGAAACCCAGCGACAGGTGTGCCCCTCCGCCATAGCGGTCGGTGACGTCGTAGAGCACCCGGCGGCCATGCAGGGTGCGGCACCAGTTCCAGCGCTCAAAGCTCTGCTCCAGAGGTACCCGTCCGCGGTTGGAATCGAAGTAGGCGTGGCCGTCAAAGGCCAGCGCGGGATTCTGGAATTCCACGCGGACCCGGGACCGCGGAGCAATGGGCACCCACTGGTGATCTTCCCGGCTGTCCAGGGTAAACCAGGGGGCATAGAGGATCTGCGGGTCCAGGGTGATGCTGCCGCGCAGCCGCCTGGGCAGCGGCGCCGTCACTTCCTCGATTTGCGCCACCAGCCGCTGGCCGTCCCAGTCGATCCGGCTGGGACCGATGGCCAGGTGGTGGGAATCACGGCTGAGCGAGCCGCGGCCCCGCTCGGTCATGCTCCAGCGGCCAACGCCGGGTCCGTAAAGGATCGCGTTCATGGCGCAGTGGTTTTCCGGGCTGGCTGATCCCAGTCGTCGGGCCGTCGCGTAGTAGGGCGAAAACACGCTGCCGATGAATACGATCAGGGTCAAACCGTACACCCCGTCGTCGCTGACCGCGTCCAGGTACCACCAGGCGTAGCCGTTGTCTTCCACGGCAATGCTGAAGTCCAGTGCCGCCTCGGGATCCTGGCGTATGGGCGGCGGGACATCGGCCTCTGGCGTCGGCTTTTGCTTCTGGTTCTGGCGGTCGGACATGGCGGTGTCTATGGATCGGGTTGCCTCCGGAGTTTTGACTCTGCCCCGGACTAGTGTCTATATTAGATGACATCAAGAGTGTCTACAAAACTAGACACAAGTCAATTTCCAGCTGGGCTTCGGGGGCCGCATATGGTTTCAACAGATCGAATCGAATCCACCTTGCTGGAGGCGCTGGAGCACGCCAGCGGCAACGGCTGTCCACCCAAGCTGGCCGAAGCCATGCACTACGCGGTGTTTCCCGGGGGCGCGCGGGTGCGGCCCAAACTGTGCCTGGCCGTGGCCATGGCCTGCGCTGAGGACAGCCCGGAGCTGGTTAACGCGGCGGCGGCCTCAATCGAACTGCTGCACTGCGCTTCCCTGGTCCACGATGACCTGCCTTGCTTTGACGATGCCGAGATTCGTCGCGGAAAGCCGTCGGTGCATCGGGCCTTTGGCGAAGACCTGGCGGTGCTGACCGGAGATGCCCTTATCGTTCAGGCCTTCCAGGTGCTGGGCCGGGCTGGCCGGGTGGCGCCACGCAGGCTGGGTGAGCTGCTTTGCCTGATCGGAGACTCGGTGGGCGGACCCACCGGGATCGTGGCTGGCCAGGCCTGGGAATCCGAACCCAAGGTGACCCTGGTGGATTACGAACGATCCAAGACCGGCTCCCTGTTTGCAGCGGCCACGGCGGCGGGCGCCATCGCCTGCGGGGCGGATCCAAACGCCTGGGGCAAGGTGGGCGACCGCATTGGCGAAGCCTACCAGGTGGCCGACGACATCCTCGACTTTGCCGGTGACCCGGAGAAGATTGGCAAACCGGTGGGTCAGGATGCCGTCCACGGCCGGCCCAGCTTCGCCATCGAGCATGGGTTGAAGGAAGCCAAGCGCCGGCTGGAGCACCTGGTGTCGTCAGCGATCCGCGCCATTCCTCCCTGCCCCGGTCGGGCGGCGATGCGGCAGCAGGTGGCCATGGAGGCCAGGCGTTTCACGCCCGACGAACCGCTGCGCGCAGCCGAAGCCGCTGTCGCCTGATTCCGCCAGTGCTCCCGGGGGACTGCCGCAAGGCCACTCCCGGGCCCACTCCCGGGCCCACTCCCGAGCTGGCCCCGGTAAAGGCCTGATGGCCTCCTTACGCGACCTGTTGGATCGGCAGCGCACCCGCCTGCTGGCCGATCCGTCCTTCCAGCGCTGGGCCTCGCGTTTTCCGCTGACCCGGCTGGTTGCGAGGCGGCGGGCACGGTCCCTGTTCGACCTGTGCAACGGATTCGTCTACTCCCAGATTCTCCAGGCCTGTGTTCAGCTGGACCTGCTCGAACGGCTGCGCGAAGGCCCCGTTTCTGCGGCGGAGCTTGGGGGGCAGATGGGGCTGGACGTTGACGCCGCGGACCGTCTGCTGAATGCCGCCGCCAGCCTCGACCTGGTGTCGCTGCGCAATGATCAGTACCGACTGGCGTCCACTGGCGCCACCCTGCTGGGCAATCCCGCCCTGCTGGCCATGATCCGTCACCACGCGCTGTTTTATCGTGATCTGTGCGATCCCGTGGGCCTGCTGCGGGGGGAGGCTGGAGAGACTGAGCTGCAGCGCTACTGGGCCTACGTACGGGACGATGACCGCCAGGACCTGGCTGAAGGGCGGGTAGCGGATTACTCCGATCTGATGTCCGCCTCGCAACCCCTCATCGCCGACCAGGTGCTGGCCGCCATGGACCTGTCCCGCTGTCGCTGCCTGCTGGATGTCGGCGGAGGGGATGGCACCTTCCTGGCGGCTGTTGGCCGGCGCGCCCCACACCTTCAGCTGATGCTGTTTGACCTGCCGGCGGTGGCTGACCGTGCCCGCCGTCGCTTTGCCGGCACCGGACTGGAATCACGCCTGACTGTGCACGGCGGGGACTTTTTCGCCGACCCGTTGCCGCCCGGGGCGGACGTGATCTCTCTGGTCCGGGTTATTCACGATCACGATGATGACCGGGCCATGGCCCTGCTGAAATCGGTGCGCGCCGGCCTGCAGCCCGGCGGCACCCTGCTGCTGGCTGAACCCATGTCCGGCACCCGGGGAGCGGAGACCGTGGGTGATGCCTACTTTGCCTTTTACCTGATGGCCATGGGAAGCGGCCGGCCGCGCAGCCCTCGCCGGCTGGCAGACATGCTGTCAGCGGCCGGATTTGCAGAAAGCAGACTGGTGCCGACACCGGTGCCGCTGCAGGGACAGCTGATCGTCGCGAAAGTGTCCTGAATTGCTTACACCAAACTGGTTCAACTGTAAATAAGAGTTGACAGCTAGCTGT